>Ga0209102_1000004_pt1 | contig 223734 bp, 197 predicted proteins | sample ConPoolayeHmetaG_FD_185483 | JGI IMG/M metagenome (GOLD analysis project Ga0209102, IMG submission 185483) | Hot spring microbial mat communities from California, USA to study Microbial Dark Matter (Phase II) - Cone Pool mat layer H metaG... ... | reverse complement strand
GCTTCAGGATTTTTAGCGGATATTTCACGCTGTTGACAGGAATTTGTTTTTGGGATATTATACTGATGATGCGGGCTTTTTTAAAGGTAGTGCTGGTCGGTCTGGTTTTACCTGCCCTGTTTAATTCGGCTTTTGCTGACCACAAAACCTATGGCCTGACTTTTATGGGTTCACCTTGGGATTTATCCACCAATGAGATGTGGAACGTTCAATGTTGGTTTGATTCTTTGCTCAAGAATCACAAGAATGACACTATTGGCTATCCAGTAGATACAGTGATTAATCTTTGGGATAACGGGTTCTCGTATGGCCATATTATTCCTTTTTATCTTCCTCGCTACCGTCGTGCTTTTGTCACTGATACTGCTAGTATCCCAAAATGGAACTATTACACTAATTGGTTGGCTAATCGAATGGATAGCACTGATATTCTTTTTGTGATGATTGGCGGGCATGGAGAATGGACAAATAATCATTGTATTATTGATGCTTATGCTTGCCCAGAAGGCATCTATGACACGACCATTGCCCGGGCTTTAAATGAAATCCCTTGCAAACTCCGAGTCGTTTATATCTGGTCTTCCTATGCTTTTGGCAAAGGTAATACTCCGGATTCTTCTGGTTTTGCCACTGTTTTCTGTTACAGTGCTCCAGAAAGTATTGGCAACAAAACTATCTTCTTCTCCCATGCCGGACCAGCACCATCTTGCTATTCGGTTGTTAGTGATGACAAAAGAACTCCCACTAGTCCAGTTATTCCGGGTTTTGAACAGCCGATTTATTCAGGAGATTGTTTCCGCTGGATTGAAGGACTATTCCCCTTTCAAATGGTTTTTGACGCTGGGATTGAGCCAAGTTACTATTCTGGTGACTCAATTTGGCCTGGCTTCTATTTTGATTCTATTGATGTTGCTCCTCGCGATGGCAGATTGACCCTTTACGAAGACTCAATCTGGATTCATCGCTGGTCTTCGCGATTAGGTTGGTCTTCTTGCCCAATGGTTGATTTGGGTCGAAAAGCGAAAAGAGTTTGCGTCTGGCCCTTTATCGGTTTCATTGACTCTCTGGACGGTTTACCAATAGCGGTACTTCCTGACACGGCTGATTTTGATTCTGTTACTCCCATTGTACGGGTAAAAAACCTCGGTTTTACCGGAGTAAACATTCCGGTGCGCCTGCGGATTGCTGAAGAGTACAACCAGGTGCGGGTTAAATTTATTGGTCCGAATCAGGAAGACACCGTTTGTTTTCCGGTCTGGCATCCCAACCAAACTGGCTGGGTAAGTGTCCGCTGTTCTACGGAACTGACTTACGATGAGAAACCAGTTAACGATTTACTCCTTGACTCCATCTATATTTTGCCGGTTGGCATTGCGGGCGCATCGCCGTTGCCCATCGCGGCAAAATTGCCCACGGTTATGACCCTTGCCCAGTTCAATTCAAACCGCGCGCGGTTAGGACGGTTTGAAATCTACGACGCAACCGGTCGGCAGATTGCACCTGAAAAAGTCAACAGCGGCATCTACTTTTTGAAAAACAAAGGAATTAAAAAGATTATATTGAACTAACCCCTTTTTCTAACTTTTCTGTATTTATCAGACACCCCCACAAAACAGGGATTAAGAACGGTGGCGCAATTAGCGTAGTTGCAGAGCAAGCTCTGCGGCTACAAATTGATCAGAATGTCCTGTCATTGCGGGTCAGTTTTTTCCCTGGTCATTCCGAGCCGGTTTGCCCGGCAAAGGAATCTCTTTGCAGATAACCGCAACTTACCCGCTTAAAGATTGCTTCGCCCTCGCAATGACAGGGTGGAACGGGCTGAAAGAAATCATAAGCAGACCAAGGTCTGTAACTACAAAGGAGCAACATAATTACTCGTTATTTTTAAAACCAAGGATTTTGAAACTCGCAGGTTGAATTTAGCGGTTTCAGGGTTATAATTTAGTCATCGCGCGGAAATATCGTTCGCAGAAAGGTAGTCTCAGGAGAACAGAGCTGACGGTTACGCGGATAAGGCGCGTAAAACCGCTGGTGTTTGTATTCCTACGCCTTTTTAGCGGTGCGATAGGCATCTTCCTGCTTTTTCTTGCCGGAGTTACCAATTATGCGGGTAAGGATTTTCTCTTCGCTGACCACTGGGTGCTTAATGGTCGCTCAACCGTTTTTTTTCGCCTGCCCGGTATGCCCGCGGAAGAGGCTTACTATCTGCCATTGTCCTGGGTAGTTTTAGGGGTTTGCGCCCTGTTTTTGCTCGTCGGAATGTTTTTTGACCGTTTTCGCCGGGCAGTTATCGCCCCTTTTCGTTCAAGAAGAACCGCAATTCCCTTTTTGCTGGTGCTGGCTTTTGTGTTATTTTCTCTTTACCCCTCGAATTTTGTCACCGCCAAACAGCATGAGACCGGTGCCCAGCATCTGCTTTATATGTCACTTGCCTGTGGCGGTTTTGTTCTGCTCTTGTTTGCCCTTTATCCGGTTCTGCGGTTTGTTGATAAGCCCGCCAGCCGGATTTTTGATTATCTGATGAATATCTCCACCCGCCGGTTTCTTTTGCTGTTCGCTCTCGGGTTTTTTGTGTTGACAAACCTGATTTCCTATTTTGTGTTTGAGCATATTCCCCATATTCAGGACTCAATCTCGCAACTTTTTCAGGCACGCATCTTTGCCAGTGGTAAAATTCATCTGCCTTCGCCCCGTTTTCCGGACTTTTTTGACTATACCCACATCATCAACAACGGGAAGTGGTATTCCCAGTATTCCTGGCTCCACTCGTTCCTATTGATGCTGTTGGTTTTTTTGAAAGCACCCTGGCTTTTAAATCCGCTGTGCGGAACTCTGACCCTGCCGGTGGTCTATTTTCTGGCAAAGGAACTTTACGATGAGAAAACCGCCCGTATCAGCACACTCGTTGCCGCTGGCTCGCCTTTTATCTTTAATATGTCTTCAGAATATATGAATCACGCCTCGGCTCTGCTTTTTGCCAGTCTGTTTCTTCTGTTCTTTTTCCGCACAGTCCGTGATGGGTCACAGCTGATTAATCCGGTGCTTGCCGGTGTTTTTATCGGTCTGGTTGCCAACATCCGCCCTTATACCGCACTGGCAGTCGCGACACCGTTTGCGATCTACTGTCTGGTTCTTTCCTTTCGCTCACCCAAAAGGTATCTGCTCAGGTTTTTATTGCTTTTGCTGTTTACTCTCGCTGTTACCAGTCTGGTGTTTGTTTACAATTATTTTGCCAATGGCAACCCGTGGCTTTTTGGTTATGTAGTCAAGTGGGGCCCGGGGCATGAGGTTGGTTTTGGCCATTCCGGCTGGGGTCCACCGCATACACCTTATCAGGGGCTGTTAAATATGGGCAATAACCTTAATCTGCTGAATAAGTATCTACTGGAATGGCCCATTCCCGCACTGGTTATCATCCTTGTCCCTTTTGCTCTGGGCACCAGAAACCGTAATGACTGGCTGTTGTTTTTGTGTTTTCTTGCCCTGACCGTTGCCTATTTCTTTTACTGGTTTCACAATCTCTGTTTTGGTCCCAGGTTTCTTTACGAATCATCTACTGCACTGGTCATTCTTACCGCGCGGGGGCTTTTGCTTTTGCCTGAACTGACAAAACGGCTTCTGAAGTTACCTCCTTTCCAACCCGGCTTTTTTGCCCGCACCTTTTTTTTAATTCTGTTATTTTTGTTTTCGGTCGCCCTGGTACCGCTCTGGCAGGGTTATCACACCTATGGCAGTGTCAGCGGAACTGTCCACCGGAATGTCAGAAAGGCTAAACTTGACAACGCTTTAGTATTTTGTGCCAACCTTGGCAATGGTTTTTCTTACAATCAACTCAATCTGGACGGTCCGGTTGTTTACTGTAAAGACTGGGGTATCTTTAATCCCGCACTCACCCTTGCCTATCCAGATCGAAGGTATTATTATGCGAATGAAGATACCTTGATTGAACTGACGGGGCTGAAATACGAAAACTCGCTTTTACAGCAGACCATAGTTGCCCTGTGCGCCCCGCTTAAAGACAGTGCGCTGGTTGCCAAGTACCGGACGATTATCATCCCGTTTCGTGATCTGCCTTTGCCTGTAGATACCAGTTATTTTGCAGATAAAATCACCGACTATCGCACAGTCTCCCGGGAAATCTTTCAGCAACGTAGCACGCTTAACAATTACACCCCGGCGCTGGCGCTGTGGCTTTTTAATGACAAGCGGGAGCATTTAGGAATATTTTCCCTGATGGATGAGCCCGAACACTTCATTGCCAGCGGGCTGAAGTTTACCCTGAAAATGGTAACCGAGAATAATCACGGCGCAATCTACGACATCCGAGAATAAAATCTTATTCGCTCCACTCGCAGGTTGATTTTAGCCACCCGTACCGACCATAGCCATAATATGCGCCGGACCGAGGTCCGCTCCTGTTACGCGGACCCCCATCTGGGACATCTGTTTAAATCAGGAGATTCTGCCGAGTATCAGATAGGCGAAGCCTAAATAGATTGCGGTCCCTAATATATCTGCCAACGTGGTGATCAGTGGTGTGCTGGCGGTTGCCGGGTCCCGCCTGAGTTTGGTAAATATGAAAGGCAGGCTAATACCTATCGCACTGCCGACGATAACATTCACCACCATTGCCAGCACCACCACCGGCGCAACTTTGATACCACCGCGGATAAAACCCATAATGGAGATACCCAGCCCCATTGTCAAACCCAGGGCTGTTGAGATCAACAACTCTTTGCCGAGTAGATATAGCCAGTCTTTTATCTTCACCGTCCCGACCGCCAGCGCACGGATGACCAGTGTGGCAGATTGCGAACCCGCATTGCCCGCGGTGTCCACCAGCACCGGCAGAAATGTAACAAGCACCACATACTTTGCCAGCAGTTCAGAAAAACCGTGAATGATACCACCGGTGATCAGGTCCATAATCAGTAACGTCAGAAGCCAGACCACCCGGCTGCGATACAAAAGCCTTAGTGGCACCTCGCGCAGTTTGGTGATGAAGGTCAGGTCAATCTTGCCCGGATGAATACCGGAGATCTTGGTGATGTCCTCGGTTTGCTCGTCGCGCAGGACATCCAGGATGTCATCAATGGTCGCAATCCCTAACAGCACCCCTTCGTTGTTGACCACCGGTAGTGCCAGCAGGTCATACCGCTGCATAATCCTTGCCGCCTCCTCCTGGTCAACCGTTGCTTCAACCGAGATTACCGTATTGTCCATCAGTGATTCAACCTTTTCCTCTGGCGCGGCAAGGATCACTCTCCGGAGCGGAATGTCATCAAGTAATCGGTTTTTTTCATCTACCACATAAACGGTGTTAATCGTCTCTGCATCCACGCCATTTTTCCGGATATGCTCAAGCGCCTGCTTTACCGTCCAGTGGGAAAAGACCGCTACATAGTCCGGAGTCAACAGCCGGCCCACGCTATTCTCCGGAAAGCCGAGGCTCAGCAGGGTTTCGCGCCGGTCCTCAGGCGAAAGGAGATTCAGCGCCCGCTGGATCAGTTCGGGTGGCAGGTCTTCAAAAAGTTCGGTGCGGTCATCCGGTGCCAGTTCTGACATCAGGCTCTTAACCTGTTCATCGGTGAGATTCTTGATCAGGGTCAACTGGGTGTCCGGGTCAAATTCGGCAAAAACTTCGGACTGCAGATGCCGGGGTAGTAACCGGAACAGAATCACCACATCCGGGTCCTTTAAACTGGCAATCAGGTCTGCGATATCCGGCGCGGGCCAGAGAGAAAGCACATCCTTAAGTGCATGCCAGTTTTTCTCTCTGATCAATTCGATGATCTCAGGCTCCAGCAGATACCTCAGGATATTGATCCGCTTGCGAAATGGCATAGTTGCTATTTTATACCGGCAATCGCGGTTTGGCAAGTTTAACCGCAATTTCCTTGACAGTGGTCAGTTTTTAAGGCAAAATTACCTAGTGAAGCGTTATCTGTTGACGCTATTTGCCACACTGTTTTCCTTTTTCTGTCCAAGAAAAACCCAGAAACCACCTATCCCGATTGAAGCGGAAACATCCGCAACCAGCCGGGTCAGCTATCAGGAGAGCCTGCCAAAACCGGTTGTTAAACAGCCGGGTGATGTAACTCTGGTCTCGTTCCAGCGCGATGTCCTGCCGATACTTAAAGAACTTGCCGGTGACTGCCATACCGCTGATAATATGGCGGGCAACTATGCGCTGGACTCTTATGAGGCGGTGATGGCACCGGGCACGGACTCAGTGCCGAATGTCATTCCCGGGAACCCGGAGAAGAGCCTGTTTTATCAGTATCTGTTAAAAGGACACCCTTTTGGCAAAAAACCGGATTCTGCAAAATTGATGACCATCCGCACCTGGATTCTCCAGGGTGCGAAGAATAACTAACTGGAGGTAGCAAATGACATTACAGGCAAGCGTCCGCTGGACTGAAAATACGCAGTTCGTTGGCGTCAGCGGGACAAACCACTCAGTGGTAATGGATACTGATGCAGAACACGGCGGCGATAACATCGGCGCCAAACCAATGGAACTGCTCTTGATCGCGCTTGCCGGTTGTACCGGTATGGATGTGGTCTCAATTTTGAAAAAGATGCGGGTTGAGTTTGCCGGCTTGGAGATAAAAGTCCGGGGCGAAAGAAGGGAGGAGCACCCGCGGATATTTACCAGGATAGATCTGGAATACATCATCTACGGCACCAGAATTGACGAAAATGCGGTCAAAAGGGCGGTTGATTTATCAATGGAAAAATACTGCTCGGTCACCGGAATGATAAAAAATACCTGCCCGGTAAACTACACCTATCGGATACGGAAAGAAAGGGAAGTGTCCAATGCTTGACATAAGATTTTTAAAGAATAGAATATATATAAACAAAAAGGAGGATGTCTTGCGTAGAGGTATTTTTGTCCTTGGCCTTATGGTTTTAAGCCTCGGGCTGCTTGTCTCATGCAGTCGCGAGAATGCTTTGCGGATTGTATCGGTCAATAACGACAGAACGGTCTATGCCGATTTAGCCGACTTCGGTATCTATCGTGACCCCACTGACCCTGACGCTGATCCCGTCTTTGTTGTTGTAACCCCGGATGATACTGTGCGAATAGAACTTAGTTACACCGAGATCGGCGCCGGGTTGCCCACCTGGCGTCCCTATGTTGCCAAGATCACCAAGGCAACTGTTACCTTTACCGGTGTTTCCGGGGGCGAACCAGTGAATCTGCCTCGGGTTGAATCCAAAGTCAATATCTCGGTAGTCAGTGACCCAAGCGGTAAAAAAACAACTACCGGTTATATCCCACTGATCCCCGCGCCCTGGAAAGTGGAGAATTTTGGTTCACCTACAGATGACCCGACCGAAGTCGATATAGAAGCGGAACTCACCGCCAAGATCAAACTTGAAGGTGTTGACGAATCATCCGGACAAACCTTTACCGCTGAAGCATCAATACCGGTCTATGTCGGCAACTTCTATGATGACGCGACACGGCTCGGTAGATAGGGGAACGAAAGTTAAAAAAGATTTAACACCTTGCTATCTTAAAAAAAGGGGGGGTGTGAGGCGAATTGTCTTAATTTGCTGCGGACTATTTATATTACCGCTGTTTGCCTATACCGGTTTTGGGGGTGGTAAAGGGCTGTTCCGGGTACAGGATGCCCAAACTGCGGAAGCAGGTTTGAGTTTTGGACTACATCTTATAGGAAGAACCCCCGGAGTTAATGATCAGAAGGGTTATATGCTTGATCTGGTCGCTCCAGAAATCCATTTCACACCTTTTACCACGCGGTATGTGAGTGGCGAAATATTTGCCAGCACTGGTGCCATATTTCAAATTACTCCCAGCCAAGATACCGAATCTGAGATCGCCTTACCGGAGCTGAAGGCTGGCTCCCGGGGTATGAATGCGGGTGCCAAGATCTCTATCCCGTATCTGCCAGTTTTGAAACTCGGCGGGAGAGCATCCTATACTTTTCTATTTCCAGAACAGGCCGAATGGCTCGCCCAGCCCGCAGTGCCAATTGATACGTTCAGCTGGACAGTTTTAACCTCCCTGCGTTTTCAGGACCTCCTTCCCGCAGTTCCCAACCTGTTATTTAACTATGGAAGGTCTGGTTCCTGGACCTGTTATGGTGCTGGTTTGGAATTGACCGGCGAAAAACTGTCCGCATTTGCCGAAATCAGCATTTCTCAACCGGCAAACTCAAATGGTATTTTTGATCGGAATCAGGGCTTTATCCGGTTGACACCGGGTATTACCCTGGGCTCCCCCCGGGGCGCCGCCTTTTCCTTAGGCTATACCATCGGTCTTTCGCAGCCAGTGTCCAATGAGTTGGTAGCAGGCTTCAAAATCGCCTCACCGTTATTCCGCAAAGCCCAGATGGCAAAAGGTGATCTGGCAGGAAGGGTGGTTGATGCCTCAAGTAAGCAACCGATAGTAGCAACGGTTGAATTTCCAGATAAGCCCAAAATGAAACCACTGGTCACCGACGGTAGTGGGTTGTTTCTGATTAAAAAATTACCATCCGGTGTAATGAAGGTTAAAGTAACCGCCGAAGGTTATCACCCGCTGGTAACTTTTGTCAATATTGACCCGGAACGTAAAGAACCGGTAGTTTTTGAAATGAATCCGTTGGTTACTTATGGAATACTCGCCGGCGTGGTGAACGATGCCAAAACCGGCAAACCGCTTTCCGCCAAAATCACCTTTGCTGAGTCGGGTATTGAGCCGGTCAACTCTGACCCGAATACCGGCGCCTTCCGTAAGGACAATATCCCGGTTGGAACCTATACGGTTACCGCCAGCGCTGATGGCTACTTCCCGATGACTGTTACAATTCAAATTGATGAAAATCGCATTGCCAACCAGCCATTTGGGCTGAATCCGGTGGCGGTAAAATCGGTTGTCACCGGCACAGTAACTGACCGCGGTACTGGCACCCCATTACCGGCACGAGTTATCTTTAAAGAAGCGGGAACCGGCACTGTGGTTACCGAAGTTGCCGCCGATACCACCACCGGTGTCTATGTTGCCCAAGTCCCGGTTGGTGTCTATGCGGTCAGTGCTACCGCAGAGAAATACATTGACCAGTCTACCGCGGTCGTTGTGGAAGAAGGCAAACCGACAACGTATAACTTCGCACTGGTCAAGGTCGGCACCACGGTTACGCTCAAGGGCATCTACTTTGACTTCAATAAGGCAACGATCAAACTGCCGGGATCCCAGGAGGCACTGCAGGCTGCTTATCAGATTCTTAAGGAAAACCCCACTATTAAGGTGGAAATTCAAGGGCATACCGACAATGTCGGCTCCAATGAATACAATCAGAAACTCTCTGAGCAACGTGCCCAGGCGGTAGTGAACTATCTGGTTCAGCAGATGGGTGTTGACCCGTCCCGGCTTATCGCAAAAGGCTACGGCGAAAGTAAACCCAAGGTAAGCAATGCCACCCCAGAAGGTCGGGCGCAAAACCGGCGGGTGGAGTTCGTGGTGATCGGCGAAATCGGTAAATAAATTCGTGATTAACTCTGGCGGGGGTCCTGAGTGACCCCCGCTTTATTTTAGTCGTGTTAAGTTGTTGCCTTGGGAACGATTTTGTGCTAAAATAAATTATGCAGGACGCTTCTTCCTCAAGACAATCCCCATTATCCGATTCAGAGCACAATGATCTTTCACTGAGCAGTAAACTCTGGAATGAAGGACTGGCCGCTTTTTATCGGGAGGAAGATGAGTCGGCGTTAGAAATCTTTCTGTTGATATTTGATACCAATCCGAATAATCTGCGCTGTGCCTATCTTGCCGCGCTGTGTGCCAGCAATCTGAGTGACGAGGAGACGCTGGAGGAGATCTGCCGACAGGTGCGCAAGGGAAATCCGCGCCATCCTTATATGCTGGGATGTGAGGCGATCTGGACGATGTTTTATGCTAACTACGAGCGTGCAGAGCATTTTTTTCTGGCCGCACTACGCTCCCTGCCGGATGATATTGATCTAAATATCGGACTGGGGATTCTCTATGAGCAGATGGGACAGGAGGATAAAAGTGCCGAAGTCTACCGGAAGGTGCTGGAAAAGGCACCGGACAATATCCGGGCACGGATTTCGCTGGGCATCAGCTATGCGATGAGTGGCGAATACCTTTCCGCATTTGCCGAGTATCAGTATGCTAAACGGCTAGACCCGAGCATCGAGAACCCTCACCAGCATCTGGGCAGGGATTTTTATGCTGATGGCTTGATTGAAGAAGCAACCCAGGAGTTTATTCAGGCAATTATCGAGGAGCCGGAAGAACCGGCTGCCTATTTTTTTCTTTTGGACTGCTATAAACGGTTGGCGCGCTTCGACGAAGCGCTGGATATTTATCAGGCAATTAAGCAGCGGTTTTCTGACCAGCCAGAGATTTTGAGTGGTCTGTATGAACAGTTCCGGATGTATCGGGAAGCACTGCCTCTGCTCGAACAACTGCATCGGGAAAATCCCACGGACCCGGAATTGCTTTTACGATTAATTCATACCTACCAAGCAACCGGTGATCTCGGTTCGGCAATAAATGTACTGAATTCAGCACTCTGTCATCTGACCGATACCGGACTGCTCTGGTCAAATCTTGCCCAACTTTACTATCAAACCCAAGATTACCAGCAGGCAGTTGCCTCAGCCCAGCGCGCGATTCAACTGAATCCTTACGATACTGAAGCCTACGAGGTCTTAAGTAATGCCCTGCTCTTCCTGGGCAAGTTTGAAGAGGCAGAAGCAACAGCAAGAGAGATGGAAGTTATGCGGGATAAGGCGTGGCAGCGGTATCAGCAGCGGTTTGCCGGCATTAAAGAAACCGAGGACGAGAATTAGCCCAAAACATCCCGCCCTCCATTTCCAATCACCGGTTACTGACCTGCATTGCGACTCCATCCTTAACCATCTCACCGGCAAATGGGATATAACCCAGCATACCCGTGGCCATATCGACCTGCCAAAACTGCAGGCAGGCGGGGTGCGGGTACAGGTTTTTGCCATCTTTCCCGATCCCAAGAAAATCAAATCCGGTGAATACGAGCGGTTTGTTCTGAATGCGGTGAAGATGATCAAGCAGATCTGCCGTTCCAATGCCAATCGTCTCGGGCTGGCGCTTTCACCGGCAGATTTAAAAAGGATTATCAACAGTAATCGGATAGCAGTAGTTGTCGGTGTAGAAGGCGGGCATAGCCTGGAAGGGGATTTGAAACGGCTAATAAGATTTTTCAATGCCGGGGTGCGCATTCTCACCATCACCTGGTGCAACTCTAATGAACTTGCCGATGCCAGTTGGGACCACTCTCAACCGCATAACGGACTTTCGCCCTTGGGCAGGCGCGCGGTGCAATTGATGAACCAGCTGGGGATGCTGGTGGATGTTTCCCATGCTTCGGAGCATTCCTTTTATCAGATTATTGAAGCAAGTTCTGTCCCGGTCATTGCATCTCATTCCGGGGTCTATGCCCTGCGCCGCCATAATCGAAACTTGAAGCACCGACAGTTGGCGGCATTAAAGGAGAATGGGGGAGTAATGGGACAGGTTTTTCTGCCGGCATTTCTTAACCCGGTACCCGCAAAGGCGTCAATTGCCGATGTCCTGCGGTCAATTGATTATGTGGTCCAGCGATTTGGCCCGGAACTGGTGGGACTGGGTTCGGACTTTGACGGGTTTACCGGCAGATTGAAAGGACTGGAAGATGCCAGCAAACTACCTGCAATCACTCAAGGACTACTCAATATGGGTTATCTGGAACAGGATATCCGCCCAATCCTCGGTTTAAATTTCCTGAAGTTATGGGAAAGGGTGTTTCAAGGCAGAAAAATTAAATCTACCAAGGAGGCAAGATGAAAAATCTGTTTTTTGCGCTGTTAGCCATCAGCACTGCGGTTGCTGATGTGATTACCATACCGCTGTCATTGCATCCCGACGCAGTTCAGTTCCAGGCTGAAGACTCCTGGATCGTCGTGGGTCTCCAATATCAAGAAAATGGCATTGCGGTCCTGTCAACAACTGAACCGGGTAAACCGCTACTACCTGTCCTCTCAGGGAATGTGCTGATTCCACCGGACGCCAGGTTGAAAGCAGTCCGGCTCAGCAACATACAGTGGCGGGAATTGGGTGCCGGATTTAAAGTCTATCCGGTTCAGCCGATGCGCCCCCTTTCGCAATTTAAGTCGGTTGGATTCACGCCTCCCGACCCAGTGGTCTACAACTCGCCTTCTGCGTATCCAGAAGAAATCATTTCTGCGGTACCCGCTGGGACAAAAGCAGGGTTTAAAATCGCCGGTTTTCTATTCTGCCCGTTTCAGTATTATCCCACCACCGGCCGATTACTGGTTGCAACCCGAGCAGAGATGATTGTTGAATACGAAATATTTTCCGCACCGGCAATATCGCTCACACCAGAACAGACTACTCTTTTCCAAGATGATGTTGCCCATTTAGTCATTAACCATCAGGATATCAACCGTTTTTCACCGCCGGTCGTCGAACTGGATCAACCTGAACTGGATGTGGTGGTTGTTACCTCATCAGTACTGCTGCCTGCGGTAGCAAATTTCGCTCATTATCTGAAACGTAAGGGGTATTTTACCGAACTGGTCGCAACCGAAACTATTTATGCCCGTTATCCCGGCAGGGACAATCCAGAGAAGATCCGCAATATGCTCAAGGAACTCTTTAATTACCGCGGGCTGAAATATGTAATTTTAGCCGGCGATGTCCAATATGTCCCGCCTCGTACCGGTTATCTGCCCTATTCACCGTACAATGTTCCAGCAGATATGTATTTCTCTGATCTTGATGGCACCTGGGATGCAAATAATAACAACCTTTTCGGTGAATACTCTTATTACAATTTAAATCCGGATTCGGTCGACCTTTATTCAGACATCGTCGTCGGCAGACTGCCGTTTGATGATGCCAGTAACTGTGCCAACTTTCTGTTTAAGGATACGCTCTATGAACGGCGACCCGATACTACCTATCTACACAAAGCGCTACTGCCTTTTGAGGTCCTCTGGCCAGACATTGACTACTACGGCAGAATTGTCAATAAGAATATCGCTCTGGCATTGTCTGGACTGGACAACTGGCTCGTTGACTCCGTTTACAATATGCCTCCGAATCAGTGCGTTGCCAGTATCAATGCGGGCAGACATCTCTTCCACTTTGCCGGTCATGGCTCCTATAGTGCATTCGGCTCAACCTTCTCAACCAGCCACCTCGCCTCGTTGACCAACAGCACGATGCCGGTAATTGTCAATTCGATGGCGTGCGATTGTGGCAACTTTGATCAATATGATGCGCTGGGCGAGCAGTTTATTAATGCCACAAATGGCGGTGCGGTTTCAACCTGTCTGAATGCCCGCTACGGCTGGGGTGCTCCACCGAATATGGGACCTTCTGAAAACCTGTGTATGGAGTTCTATAACAACTATGTGAGAGGATTTAATCAGGGTCGGGCATATGCCCTTGCTAAGGACTTCTACCGGAATGCAGCATTTAGCCAGATGACCTATCGCTGGTCAGTTTATGACTGGACCCTGCAGGGTGACCCGACGATGCTGATGTGGCGACAGGTACCACAAGGAATGAGCGTCTCCTGTCCAGACACAATTCCCGCCCAACCTCAGCTTGTTAACGTCAGGGTAAGTTATGCAAATCTGACCCCGATACGTGGTGCCCGCGTGGCAATCCTTCACGGTAACGAACTGATTGGCAGAGGGGTTACCAGTTCTTCAGGTGTTGCCCGGGTTGTAATTCCGATGCTGAGTGACACCTGGACCCTCCTTCTTTCGGTAACCGCGCAGGACTGTGCCCCATACGAGAAATTGCTCTATACTCGGAATGGCAACCCTGCGCCAATGGTTGTTTACCGTGACCATCGGGTTGATGACCCGAATGGTCGGTTAGACCCGAATGAAACCGCAGACATTTATATCACGGTTGAAAACCGTGGCAACCTTACCAGCACCGGTACAACCGGAATTCTCCGCACCAGCTCACCATTTATCACCGTAATTGACTCGGTTAGTGATTACGGCAACCTGGCAGCCGGCGATACCGCCGCCGGTAATGCCTATTCGGTTCGGGTCAGCAGAAACTGTCCGCATGGCACCCCGATTGAAATGGCTCTGGTAATCAACGCTGATTTCAGAACCTGGGAAACTCAATTTGAGGTTATTGTCGGTATGCCTTATGCCCGCCGCGGCATCTGGGCAGTCCACGATACCGCTGATTTTGTTGCCGGTGTCTGTGCCAATGGTGGAATCGGGACAACAACCTGGCGCGGTCAGGGTCTGGGTTTAATATATCCCAAGAACCGTGCCTGGTCTTCCTCGGCAATGATGCACGGGTCGTTTCTTTTAGGTATTAGTTATCCAGACACATTCTGGGTGGCGGATAATTATTATGGCACACCCTGGCAGGTAACCCCTCAGGACTTTGCTATTGTCGAATCAATCAGACCGGTCCTACCGCCGGAACTTGGCGACCAGGAGTATCTCGCCGTCTTTTCCGATGCCCATCACCCCGAGCCAAAAGGCTTGACAGTTACCCAGCGTTCATTTGTCAGCGCCCGGCCACAGCATAAAGACTTTATGATTCTGGAATACCGCATTCACAATAACGACACCACTGCAATCACCGATCTCTGGACCGGAGTAGCCTGCGATTTCCGCACCGCACCCTGGAATTCCAACGACGAATTGGACTATGCCGGCACCGATACCCTACGCAACCTTGCCTATGTGCGGGCTTCACCCGAGACGCTGGCACTCGGTGTCCGGTTGATTTACCCTCCGGAACCGACCGGTTATGCTAACTGCATCTATCACAACACCTATATCAATGACGGGTTCACAAAAAGCGAAAAGAGCCGTTTTCTGGATGGACGACTCCGTTCCGTCTCGGGCACCGTTATCGGTAACTGGCATGCATTTGTCTCTGCCGGACCATTTACGATCCCAGAGGGCGACAGCCAGATCATTACGTTTGTAATCTGCGGCGGCAGAACCGTTGCCCAGATGCTTGCCAGTTCCGACACCGCTTATGACTGGTATGAACCACAAGTCGGCATCAAAGAAAAGCCTATGGCACCGGTTTCAGAAATTAAACTCGTTGCCGTCCAGCCCAAGATTTTTACCCGGGATATCACCATTCACTACCAACTTAATCGCGCTATGGTAGTGCCCGTTAAAGTTTATGACGCAACGGGCAGGATGATCGAAAAATTTGACATTCGGCCGACTGGTACCGCGGGCTCGATCAACTGGCAACCCGAGACCGACCAGCGGGGGATTTTGTTCTTGCAGATCGGTAACCAGTTGGAGAAAATCCTGCGCATTTAATGCTGGTTAGTTAGCGATTACGAATCACCACGCCTCTGTTTTGTTACTCGGGTCGTCTTAACTAAGTGCAACGACCTTTTCCTCTGTTCATCATAATACTTTATCAGCCGGCAGGCGCCACTTTTCTCATACCAGTAAAACTCACGCCTGCCCGCGATTTCTACAACCACCTGCTCACAGTCAAATATCCCTGCCGGCACGGTAATCGTATCACCACCTAACCTGGTGAATCGCGCCATAACCGACATCCCGCCTAGTGGTGTGGTCAACGGAATAAGCAATAATAGATGCAGTGGTGCCTGGGGTGGAACCCGAATTGCCCGACCTAAGGTAGGCAACTGATTGATATCATAGGTAAGGTTTCCGATCGGGATATAATTACGAATCTCTTCGCCATTGATGTTGGTAACCACCGCTGCCTGTTTATGATGATAACTGGTAGTTACGGAAACCAGTGTCTCATTCTCTATCGGCACCACCACTGATACTATCGGTGTCATATCATCTCGTGTCGTCAGTACCACGGTTGACTCAATCGGCACATATTTTCCATTAAAATCGGTCGTGGTGATTCTGAATGCCGGTAATTCTGACTGCACCCGATTAACAAGTACAGTCCGGAAACCTGTACTCAAGGAATCCTGTTCGCAATTAATCCACTCGTAGAGATTGAACTCACCATCAACAATCGGTGGTGGCACCATCTTGGCAAATGGCTGTAGTACCGTCCTGCCGGCCTGACCACAAAAACACAGGCCAAAAAGAAAGTAACTCAGTTTACTGAGTAACCAACAGATAGAAAATGGGCTTTGCCCGGAGAGCATTGATGTCATTATATTAACCTATAACTGTGCGTCAAGATACCCACACTTTCCCGCCCCCTATCCACCGCTTGTTACGAGCCCTTATCCTCCAGTCGTTTCAGCAAACAAACAGAATGGTTACCCCCCATCAACGGACGGAAGGCTTGGTACAGCCGGCAATGGTGAATGTTGACACTACCCAACAGTTTTAGAAACTTGATTAACTGTGGACACTCAACAGTTTACCGAGCGGTTGCGTACCCGCCCGGGAGTAGCGCTGGTACTGTCGGCCCTGGCTATTATCCAGATTATCTTATACCTTCCTGCCCTCAAATATGACTTCGTCTGGGACGACCGGCAACTGATCGTCGAAAACCGTCTCCTGCACCACTCAAGCCCCTGGGAGATATTTTCCCGTCCTTATTGGGCAGGAGCCTGGACCGCTGAGGAAGGGCCAATTGCTGGTTATTATCGCCCGATTACCACCCTTTCCTTTTATCTGGATTATAAAATTGCCGGTGCGAATCCTGCCTATTTTCATCTGATAAACATCGTTCTAACAACCCTCGCCACTGTCTTCGTCACTCTGATCATCTGGGAATTGCTGCACTCTGGAGTATGGGCTGGCATCGCCGGACTGCTCTTTGCCACCCATCCTGCCCATGTTGAATCGGTCTGCTTTATTTCCGGACGCACCGATCTGTTAATGGCGGTGTTTATCACCTTTGCCGGCTTTGTCCTCTTACGTTCCTTTCGAAAGAAAGAGTGGCGCTGGTGGCTGTTGCTACCACCGCTTTATGCTCTTGCCCTTTTAAGCAAAGAAACTGCCCTCCTTTTTCCTCTACTGGTTGCCGCTACACCGTTTTTGATTCAAACAAAGCCATTAAAAGGTTTCTACCTGGCGGTATTATTACTTTTCTTCGTCGCGATCGGCTATCTTTACCTGCGCCGGACAATCTTTAATCAGATTCTACCGGTCCCGACCAGCTTCCACGCCGTTATCCTGACCAATATCGCCAACTCATTAGGCTATTATATCCGGCTGTTTTGCTGGCCATTTGAACATCGGGCAAAGATCCCTTTAGACCCCACTTTTTTTCAACCACTGCCCTATATAATCTGGACCATCGTTTTTCTCTTTTCCATTCCACTTGCTGCGCTCCGTCCCCGTTTCCGCATCTCCCTCTTCGGTTATCTCTGGGCGATATTATTTCTTTTGCCGGTAATAAACATCATCCCCATCGGACCCCAAGCAGCCGAAAAGCTCCTTTATCTACCATCAGCCGGCCTCGTCGCAACGTTCATCACGCTCCTCTCAAGGTTACTGGTTTCCCTGCATCGGACGCGCCAGGTTATCGGCGCTGCTCTGCTCCTGGTGACAGGCATATTCGGATTTGACACATTAAAAAGGATGCCGGTCTGGCAGAATGAAATCACCCTTTTTTCCACAATGATCAAAGAGGCACCCAATGCCCCGAGTGCTTATGTCAACCTTGCCGGTGCGCTAAGGAGTTCTGCCCCTGACTCCGCCATAAAACTTTATAACCGTGCCATCATCCTTGACCAGGGATTTGTCTCCGCCCATATCAACATCGCCATCCTTTACGGTCAAAAAGCTGACTTCCGACGGATGCTACATCACCTCCGTCTGGCTGAAGAACTGCAACCTAATTCCGTCCGGGTGCAGAATAACCTTGGCTACGCCTTCCTTATGACCGGACAGCCGGACAGCGCCTTTGTCCGATTTAATCAAGCCTTGGAAATTGACTCTTTACTCGCGCCCGCACTCCTGGGTAACTCACTGGCACTGGCAATTATGGGTAGAACACCCGAGGCAAATCTTAGCCTATCTCGCCTCATCACCATCTATCCTGATTGGCGCGACAGCAGCCGGCTCACAATCCATCAGTTAGCTGACATTGATTTATCTAACTCAACTGTACCTCGTAACCTATCACTTTCCCGGGCGATCTACATCAACCGGCTGGGCAGTCTATTTATTGCCCTCGACGACACCGCCAGTGCGGAAAAGTTCTATTTGACCGCGCTGAAAAATGACCCGAATTGTGTTCCCGCGCTTTATAACCTTGCGGTTATCGCCATAAATAGGAACGACCGAAAGACCGCATTAAACCTGATTAATCGGGCGATAAGGCTCCGTCCCGATTTAAATGAGCTCAAAACGTTACGTCGCACCCTGAGATAAACCTGTCTAAATATACCTCGCCGCAATCGGCAACCGTCTACCCGAGCCAAATGCCTTGCTGGTTACTCGTAAAACAGGTGGTGACTGCCGACGTTTGTATTCCATCTTCGCAATCTGACGCACAACCCAGTTAACCACATCCCGATCATACCCCTGGCTGACCACCTCATCGGGCGAAAGACCATCCTCAATATAAAGTTTTAAAATTTCATCCAGCGTCTCGTAGGACGGCAGGGAATCGGTATCTTTTTGATTCGGTCGCAGTTCAGCAGATGGCGGTTTATTAAAGACCGAGTGCGGAAGGATCTTCCTTTCCCGGTTGATGTAACGGGCAATCTCATAAACCATCGTTTTGGGCACATCGCCGATCACCGCCAGGGCGCCGCTTAAATCGCCATAAAGGGTACAGTAGCCAACTGCCAGTTCGCTCTTATTACCTGTGGCAAGTACCAGGCAGTTTAACTTATTGGCGATTGCCATCAGAATATTTCCCCGAATGCGCGATTGGATATTCTCCTCAGTTTCATCCCAGTTTTTATCTCCCCATACCGGTTCCAGGATTTGGAGATAGGATTGGAACAGCTGGTTTATTGGAATCGTCAACAGTTTAATCCCCAGGTTCTGGGCGAGCAGTTTAGCATCCTCAACACTCGCCGGCGCGGTAAACTCTGATGGCATCATCACCCCCAGCACATTATCCTTGCCGAGTGCCGCGACTGCGATACAGGCAACCACCGCAGAGTCAATTCCTCCAGAAAGACCGAGCACCGCCTGAGAAAAACCGCACTTGCGGAAGTAATCCTTAACCCCTAATATCAGTGCCTGGTAAACATCCCTGATTTCATCTGTTTCAATATGTGCCGTGGAACTCAAATCCGCAATGTTGACGACCTTGACACTCTCAGCAAAACCGTCCAGTTTCTCGCTGATTTTGCCCTCCCTGTTTACAACAAAACTATTCCCATCAAAAATCAACTCATCCTGCGCACCGACCTGATTCACAAAGATAAAAGGTTTCTGATACCGCTGGCTATGCCCGGTGAATAATTTATGCCGTAAACCCGGTTTGCCCATCCAGAAAGGTGAAGCAGCAATATTGATAAAAACCGTTGCACCCAGTTGCTCCTGCTCCTTTATCGGGTCAACCTCATACCGGTATTTTTTTTGTGCGAATTCCGGACCATTCCACCCATCTTCACAGATTGACACGCCGATCCGCTCCCCATTAAAATACCACAAGTTTACCTCTTCTCCGGGGTCAAAATAGCGCGTCTCATCAAATACATCATAGAATGGCAAAAGGCGCTTCGCCTGACGAAAAACCTCCTTCCCACGATAAAAACCCACCGCGGAGTTATAAAGACCCCGTCCACTTCTGCGCTGCGATCTGACCACCGCACCTAAAAGAATGCCAAGATCATAACCCGCAGAAATCTCTGCTACCGCCTTCATTGCCTCTTCTCCCCGTTCAATAAACCAACCCCTTTCCAGCAAATCCCGTGGCGGATAACCGGTAATAAAAAGTTCCGGGAAAACCACCAGTTCTGTCCCTTTGTTTGCTACCTCCTTTAGCACCCGCACCAGCAACGCCAAGTTACCGCTGATATCCCCGACTATCGGATTTACCTGGGCAATTGCTACTTTCATATTACTAATAGTTTGACAATGAGCCACACATTGTCAAATAAAGATTACTTGACAACGCCTACCAATCAGCGATAATTCATTTAATGAAGGCTCTCGTCCTCTGTGGTGGTAAGGGTACGCGCCTTCGTCCCCTCACCTACACCATTCCCAAACAACTTGTTCCGATCGCTAACCGGCCCATCCTTGGCTATGTATTCGACCATCTACAAAATGCGGGCATCACCGACATCGGGGTCATCATATCTCCGGAAACCGGCGATGCGATCAAGGGTTATCTTGGTACTGGTGAAAACTGGCATGTCCGCCTGACCTACATTCTCCAGCCCCAGCCACTGGGCATCGCCCATGCGGTCAAAACTGCCCGCGACTTCCTGGGTGCCGAACCGTTTGTGGTGTACCTGGGAGACAACTTACTGCAGGATGGTCTGACCGACGCATTGACAACATTTGTCAGCCAGAATGCGGATGCGCTCGTGCTGTTGAAAAAAGTTCCTGACCCGCGTCAGTTTGGTGTTGTGGTTTTAAAAGACAACAAGGTAATCAGTTTGGTAGAAAAACCCGCCCAACCACCATCGGACTTGGCACTTGTTGGTGTCTATGTATTCTCACCCAAAATCCACCCGGTGATTGAAAGGTTATCCTACTCCGCGCGTGGCGAACTGGAAATCACCGACGCATTACAAAAGTTGATTGAGGAAAAATCCCCCGTGATACCGAAAATCATCACCGGCTGGTGGCTTGACACCGGGAAAAAAGACGACCTCCTGAACGCCAATCAGGCGGTACTGGAAACCTACTGCCAGCACCTGCTTGAAGGAGAGATTAAGGAGAGTAAAGTTATCGGCGCGGTAACAGTCCGGCCGGGCGCGAAAATAATTGACTCCCGGCTCATCGGCCCGGTGGCAATCGGTGAAAATGCGGTAATTGAGGACGCCACGATAGGTCCCTGCGTCTCAATCGAGCCTCACTGCGCAATCAGCAGTTCAGTTATCAAACACTCCGTCATTATGGAGAAAAGTCGTATCATCAACGTCAACTTCCTGGAAAAGAGCCTCATTGGCCGGGAGGTGGTGGTAAAATCGAAGTTAATGCAAATACACCCATTCCGTCTCCTCCTCTCTGACTCCAGCGAGGTAGAACTGTGAACCTACCATTTAGCGAACTAGCGATAAAGGGTGTCCTCCTTGCCCGGGTTCAGATTTATACTGATCACCGCGGCTGGCTCATTGAAACCTTTCGTGCCGACTGGCTCAAAAATCCGGACGGGTTGCCGGTGATGGGTTATGTCGCAATGACCCTACCCGGTGTTATCCGTGGCCCGCATGAGCACCGATTTCAAACCGACTGGTTTGCCTTTCTCGGACCCTCTGACTTTCAGATTTTTCTCTGGGACAACCGCCAGAGTTCGGTTAGTTTCAACACCCACCTTCAACTGCAACTGGGCGAGAAAGAACCTGCACTCCTCATCGTTCCGCCGGGTGTTGTCCACGCCTACAAAAATATCGGCGTTAAACCGGGATTGGTTTACAACTACCCCAACCAACTCTACCGGGGCAACAACCGCACCGAGGAACCCGACGAGATCCGTTATGAAACTGATCCCCAAAAACGGTTCCTGATTGAATAGATGACACGTTACTACTACCTGTCATTACGAGGAGCAATAGCGACGAAGCAATCTCTTCGCCTGTAAATAAATGAAGCTACTGGTTACCGGCGGCTGCGGTTTTATTGGCTCAAACTTCATCCGGATTACGCTCCAGAACCACCCTGATTGGCAGATCACCAATCTGGATGCCCTCACTTACGCCGGCAACCCTGCCAATCTCGCAGACATCGCCCATAAATTGAACTACCGATTCATTCACGGCCGAATTGAAGACCCCAAAACTGTCCTCTCGGCAATGGCTGGCTGTGATGCGGTGATCAACTTCGCCGCGGAGACCCATGTTGACCGCTCAATTGCGGAACCAGCGCCATTTATCCGCACCAACATCCTCGGCACCCAGGTGCTTTTAGACTGTGCCCAGAAAAAGGGCATCGACCATTTCATTCAGATATCTACCGATGAGGTCTACGGCACACTTGACACTACTGGCATTTTCACCGAAGAGACACCCCTTGCCCCGCGTTCGCCTTATTCCGCCTCCAAAGCCGCTGCTGACCTTTTAGTCCTTGCCGCCTTTCACACCCAAAACCAGCGAGCAAACATCGTCCGCCCCTCAAACAACTACGGACCATACCAGTACCCGGAAAAACTGATTCCGCTTGCCATTACCAATCTATTGACCGGCAAAAAGGTGCCGGTTTATGCCCGGGGCGAAAATATCCGGGACTGGATTTATGTTGAAGACACTGTCCGGGCGATTGAAACTGTCCTGTTGAAAGGTAAACCCGGTGAAATCTACAATGTCGGCGCCCGGAACGAAATCACCAATTTGGCAGTCATCAACACGATAATCTCCTGCCTGCGCCCGGTCGTCGACCTACCCCATCTCGCCACTGATAATGCCAACCTCATTGAGTTTGTCCCGGATCGTCCGGGCCACGACTTTCGCTATGCCCTTGATAACACCAAAATCCTATCGCTTAACTGGCGCCCCGCGGTTGACTTTGCCACCGGCATAAAAAAGACGGTTGATTGGTATATTAAAAACCGTCTCTGGTGGCAGCCCATGAAACAGAAAATGCATCGGGAAGCCCAAGGTTTCTGGACAGCCAGTAAACCTGGCTCAACCGATTGACTTAACTTCCGTTTCTGATAATCTCCTTTTAATGAGCGTCACTCTCCAATCCGACCTCTCTGCCCAGGTTCTGGATTTAGGCAGTGAAGGCATTGACCCGCTGGAAATTGAAAGACTGCGCCGGATAATCAGTGCCAAAAATCCTAATTCTGGTTTAAGAACCGAAGAGTTGTTAAGAAATCTCAGCATCCTTACGCCCGATAACAGACTCTCGGTAGCCGGCCTGCTATTAATCGGCAAAGAAGAGTACATTCGCCGCTTTGTGTCCGGTCATTCTGCGATCTTCCTGCATATGAAAAATGATGTCGAGTACGACCGAAGAGTGGACTCCACTCGCCCGCTACTGGCACTCCTTGAAGACTTCACCAATTCTGTTGAACCGCACAATCGCATCTTTACCCTGAAATTCGGACTTTTTCATTTTGAGATTCCTGATTTTCCCCCTGAAGTTTACCGGGAGGCGCTCTTAAACGCCTTTACCCACCGGGACTACTCAATTCAAAGTCCAGTATATTTACGACTGTATCAGGAACGGCTCGAAGTCTCGTCTCCGGGCGGCTTCATCTCTGATGTCACCCCCCAGAATATCATCGGCCATGAGCCGATCAGCCGCAACCCGCTCCTCGCCGAGATATTAGAACGTCTACGGTTAGTAGAAAGAGCCGGAATGGGCGTCAAAAGGATGTTTCAGATTCTCCTCTCTTATGGCAAGGAACCGCCCAATTATGAGGCAGGTGCTGACTATGTCCGGGTAACCATTCGTTCGGGTAGGGGAGAAGGTAAACTGGACGAAACCTTTGCCCGCTTTGTTGTCCGCTGTCAGCAGGAGGGACGCGAACTGAAACTGCCTGATCTATTGATTCTCAACTACCTGAAACGCAACCGGGAAGTTGATGTTGGTGAGGCACGGCTAATTCTGGGTCGCGCTGAGAAAGAGGCGTACGAAGCCCTGAGCTCTATGGTCAATCGTGGCCTGCTCGAACAGTTCGGCGAAAAAAAGGGCCGGGTCTACCGACTGTCAAAACGGGCTTATGCCCAACTGCGCAAATCAATCACCTACCATCCATTTCATCGGGCAGAAACCGCCTACGCCGAAGCCACAATCCTCAGTTACCTGGAGCAACTTCCCGGTCCAGTGAGTGAGCGCTACATTACCAACGAAATCGTCCGTACCCTCTTGCGGGTCTCCCCTCATCAGGCAGGCTACATCCTTGCCGGTCTGGTCAAGAAGGGCAAACTGGTTTTAAAAGGCAAAGGCAGGTCCGCCCGTTACTATTTACCCGGAGACCAATTCATTTCCGCACAATAAACCGATCCCGGAAACTAACTGTCCGAGTTTGGACACCAGTCCCCGCACTCTCGGCACTCCGCGCCTCAATCCTGTAAAGATAAACCCCATTTGCCAGCGACTGTCCATCCCGGTCCAAGCCATTCCACTCAATCTGATTATACCCAAAACCACAACCCACCGGACCTAAAATCTGCACCAGCCGACCCGCTATAGTAAAAATCTTAACGGTTACAAGTGCGGACTGAGAAAGCCAGAAGGTAAAAAACGCCCTGTTCTCTACCGGATTGGGATAAACCAGACAGGAGTCAATCCGCAAACCCGCACGCAGATCGCTCTTTAAATAATAAACTGCCACCCGTCGATTCAGGTAATTGTCTGCGGCAAAAATCACCAGCGAATCGAGCTCCTGTCCCATTTCCACTGGATAGGAAAACCGGCCACTGCTTGTCGAATTGGCATCATAATTGAAATAGTCACTCAGCTCCACCCGGCGGCTGGGGTCTCCAAGATAAAAACTTAACCCGTAATTGGGATGAGTAACCAGCAGGATTCCTCCGGGATCAGTAAGCACGCCGTGCATAGTAAAACGTTTCGGCACCCAGGTAGTATCACCCATCTTTAAGTGCCGTTGATCAGCAAAAACGGTTATCTCCGGTCCTTTAGTATCCGACGAGATAGCAAAGGTGGTGTCAAGATAGAGCGGCGGCGAAACAACCCCGTAAACCTGATTACGTTCAACAACCAATCCCGCAACCTGACAGGAGTTACGGTTACGGGCATACCAACCGTTACCAACTACCACGGTATCCTGATAAGTCATTCTCGGCACAACAAAACTACCGGTAATTGGGCGGTCAGAATATTTACCGCTAATTCGAAAAACCTCCTCACCGGGTAACGTATAAGTGATGCTCTCAAACGAACGATAGAACCGGCCCCTTTCCGCCTCGGTCGCTCGCAATGAGAAGTAGCCCTGACTCGGACTCGGATTTACCTGCCAGTTGACAATCCCACCCGGATACAAGGTATCAGGAATTACCGTAATCTCGCTATCCACAACCGGCATCCGGAGTCTGATTACCGGGTCACCAAAAAGGATGTATAGGTAGTTACCCGGTGTCAACCAGGCAGCATAGAAAGATGCCCCAACCGTCTGTCCTGGATCTTCAACCATCTTTCCCAGCAGGGTTCGGGCAAACTGTTCATTGGTACTGGAGAATGTTGCCTTTGATGCACCCATCGTGGCAATACCGCCCTCCGGCACCCGCACCAACTCCTCAGCAATCGCCTCATAACGGGTGTCATCAAACCGCCCGACCCCACAGGAGCCGAAAAAGGCAACCGGCAACTGTAACCGATTTTTTACACTGGGCACATCATCAATATGAAAGGCACGCTCATGGCATAACTGAAAACCTGCCCCATGCCCGAAAAATACCCAGAGCAATGCTCCGTTATTCAACTGCCGCAAAAGCTCTGCCCTTGCCTTGGGCTTCGTATTGCCATCCCAGGGAAATTCAGTTAGATAAACCTTAATGATATCCAGGTAATTCTGCACAAAAGGCACCATCTGCTCACAGCCCCGGATATGTATAAAACTCTCCCGTTTCCGCGGATCATCCGGATCCCCAAGATACTCATCATCTCCCAAAAGCAGTAACCTCCTTGCCCAGAGCCCGGGAATTTGCTGTTCATAACCCCTTACCTTCTCAAGAAACTGCCGCACCTCAAAAGGTGTGCGCGCGGTCATCCGTGCCAGAATCATATCCGGGCTTGTGCCCTCACCATCAAAATCCGCATACCAGGCATCCACCGCCTTAACAAACTGGTTATAAACCTCATAGTCCAGGTCAAACCCGATTTCATAAGCGGGCACACTTGGTTTTTTGCCCAACTTAAAGTTATCCTTATAATCGTAGGTGGCATCACCCAGTAAAAGTCCGTATGCTGGACGCTTGGCAGAAAAAAACGCCTTAATCGCACCCGGCTCCTCCATCCCGAAAGCGTACTCATCATAGATACTGCCCAGACCAACCGCGCTTACCCGCGCATTCTCAATCCCCGGGATATTGCCATCTCGATACCGGGCAAATAGTCTTGCCGCTAGTAACAACTCATCCGCACACACAATATAATACTCCGCCCTTTCTCCAGCGCGCCGTAACCAGCCTGGACTTCGTGCCGCCAGCGATAAAACCTTTTTGAAACCTCCTACCCTGATGCAGTAAATCTGCCGCACCCCTGACCCCGGAACCTTAAATTTCAATTCCTGCCCATTCAACTCAAAACCGGTTATCATCTTCGGTGCCCACGGGTCACTGACATCAAAGAGGAGTGTATTCTGGTCCGCACCGGTAACCTTAAACTCCTGCTGTCCATAACAGTAAAACCTCAGTGCCGGTTGACTATTTGTCAACTCCAGCCGATCAACACAATTCACCTCAATATAATCAAGATACACATCTCCGGGATTTATCAACTCTATCTCCAAGGTATCGGTCCTTCGCTGCCCGGCACCCGCCAATACCGGAATACTCTCAAACACAAAGGTGCTGGGCTGGACATTCTCCCGCGCTGCCCGGATCTGAACCGTATCTAACACCACGCCATTCAGCCGCAGAACCGTTGGATAATAATCACTCTGTTTATCGCTCTTACCATAAAACCTGACCACGAGTTTCTTCAAACTGTCCCGGTTCGGCAGGGTAAAAAGCGAATAGAAACGGGCATTATTAACCGAACTGTTAAACCGCTCCCAAACCCATAACAACCCCCCCCGTGCCGGACATTGCAGGTCCTCCTCGATCCGATACCTCATCTGCGCCCGGCTCAACGGTGTCACCGCACCGGCACCGGACAAAACCTCCATCCGCCTACCCGCACCTGTGCCCCAGGTCAACCAGAAAACCCGGTTTCGGGTATAATAGTTCTCCTCCCAGCGGGTTAATGAGTCATTCCAGTCCGATGGCGCCTGGGCATAAAAAAGGATATAATCCTTCTGGTCAAACTTGCCATCCGCTTCACCCGCCACCCAGATCGGCACCTCAACCATCGTATCCGGATATGGTCCGTTAATCTTATATCGCCCAATTGAAAAAATACGCAATGTCCGCGGGTCAATCGTACTCAAATCCAGCCCGGCATCCTCCAGCTCCTTAGCCTTAATCTGATAAACACCGGTTGTCTCGGTCTTGATCTTATACCAGACACCGAACCGGCTAAAAAAACTGGTTGTCTCCGCAACCTGAACCGCCACCTTCCAGTTGAGCGCCTCTGGGTTAACCAGCACCCGTGCCAGAACCGAATCCAGCGCATCAGGATTGCTCCTCAGCTCTGCTGGCTGGGAAAAATCTATCTCAATCCGCAACCTCTTTGCCATCCGCAACCGTCGCTGAATCGGATTAAATTGCACCGGATTTATCCTTATCCAGGCAACCCGCACCCCGCGCACCAACTCCACCCGCTCAACCTCCGCAAACTCTCCGGGCCAGAACTGATCTTTTTGATACATCGGTCCCGGCTCTACCGGATGGGGAGTTAAACCCACTGCCGGACTGACCCAGAGATTGTCAAACCGCTCCTCCTCAACTGAGTAACTCAACCGCACCGCGCCCTTTTGTGCCACTCCAGCCAGAACCGTCATCCCTGGCAGATGCGGTTCACCCGGTTGAGACAGACTGCCCATACCCGCTATCTGCACCCGAACACCCTGCTGATTATCGGTCAAATTGAACTCCCCCGGTATAAAATCCAGCACCACCCGCTGGCCATCACTTGTGAGCAACTTAACCTCGGCGATCTTTTGCGCTGTTCCTGTTACACCCGCCAGCAAAACCAGGCTATATAAAAAAATCCCCATTATAAAATCTTATCCACCCGGTAACAACAATCAAGGCAGGATTAGACCCAAACCCGCACCTGCCAGAATCAACCAGAAAGGCTCAACTCGCAAAAAAAACAGAAGCAAAACCGCAACCAGTGCAATCACCGCCGGCATTACACCCGAAATCGCCCCCCGCGCAATAAACACTGTTGACACCACAAGCATCCCGCAAACCGCCGGCATCACCCCGGAAAGAAAAGCCTGAATCACCGGGCTCGTCTTAACCCGCTCATAACCCTGAATCAACAACAAAAGCATCAAAGTTGACGGCAGAAATGTGCCCAGCATCGCGATCAGCGCCCCGGGAATTGATAGCACCTTAAACCCGATGAACGCGGACATAATCGCCACCGGTCCTGGTGTCATCTGTCCCAGTGCCACCGCATCAATAAACTCCTTACTACTCAACCAGTGCCGCAACTCCACCACCTCATACTGCAGAAACGGAATCGCAGCAAAACCACCTCCGAAGATCACCGCGCCCATCTTAAAAAACACCAGTGCCAGTTCCCCGGCTTTCTGCAATACCTCCGGCACTGTTGTCCGGCAGAAGGCACCGGCAAAAACCCATGGCAGTGAAAAAAGGCAACCCGCGGTATTCTTATTAAACTTCAACTTTCCGGAAAAAATTATGCCCAAAATACCGCATCCCAAAACCACCAGCAACACATCACCCTTAAAAAACAGACTGACCGCCGCGACCACGCCGATCACCAGTTGGCGCCAGTTACTGATATTCTTTCTGCCGATCATCCAGGTCGCCCAGAAAAGAACGCCCACAACCACCGGTTGAATACCCGAAAAAATCCTTTGCATCACCGGCACACCACCGTATCGAAAATAGAGAAACCCTAAAACGCACATCAAAACAAAACCCGGCAAAAGCAACGCACTCACCGCGGTAACCATCCCTTTCAGCCCGCGCAGCCGATAACCGATATACTCCGCATAATTGGAGACAAAAGGACCCGGTAGCATCTGCCCCATCGCCACCGCGGTGGCAAGCTCATCCTCATCAATCCATCTCCGTTTCTCAACCACCTCATCCCTGATGATCGCCAGCATCCCAACACCACCTCCAAACCCGATCGTCCCCACCTTAGCAAAAACCAGCGCAATATCCTTAATCGCTACCGGCTTCTGGCTCACCCGTTATTTTAAGCCGAACCGGTCCTAAACGCAAGCCCGCACCACACCGTATATGCCTCATCGCACCAAACCAGCACGTTACTACTCGCCGTTTGTCTTTACGGCACCAAAATTGGGGGCTGGGAGGAATCAACTTTAATCTTCTATTATGCGGTGGGAAATCTGGGCAGATCATTACCTCACCCGAAGCCACGAAAATAAGTCGCTTGGCGCTTCTTCTCTCACAAAGAGTTTTGTTGTTTTTCTCTTCTTATTAAGCAAATAAATTTCACCTTTCTCTAACTCCAATGGATCCTTGGGGATGACAAATGCATCTTTAATTTTATTCCAATCCTTATCTCTGATAGTAATTACATTATCAAGGAAGATGCTAACATAACATCCATTAATAACCGTCGGCTCAACCTCTCCTAATTTTTTATTGGTAATTTCAACATACTTGTGGTCAATATCGATTCCAATAAATTTCCTTCCTAATTTCTTTGCGGCAATTGCGGTTGTACCGGTGCCAACAAAATGGTCAAGGACGATATCTTCCTCATCACTACTCATAAGCAACAGCCTTTCCAGAAGATGAACGGGTAACTGGCAGGGGTGCTCATCCCTCCTTTTCTTATGCCTTATCCTGTGAATATCGGTCCAGACATCTGAAACCAAAGGACCAAACGGATGCATCTGTGCCTTTTTTCCGCCATAATCCTGAAGCACATACTTACAATTCCGGCAGCGCTTATGAAGCATCCTAATATCGTAGAACTTGAACTTATCCGACTTCACATAGTATAAAATTCCATAGTGATTGGGAAGCAGGGTTTTCCCCAAAGGTGAGCCCATCGCATCCCAGATAATCCAGTGCCGGAAGATAGCAATTTCATTTAGATAAGAGCCAAAATATATTAGCCATCTGGGGATATTGTGAACAAAAATAGAGCCGGTAGGTTTTGTAATCCGCACCATTTCGGTAAGCCACTCCTTGCACCAGGCGAGATATTCCTTAACCTCCTGTTTATCATAATAACTGTTATATTTCTTTTTCAGATTAAATGGAGGGTCAGCAAATGTAACATCCACACTATTATCAGGAATTTTTCTCATAATCTTCAGACAATCGCCGTGAATAATTTTATTTATAATTGATTCAAAATACTTCTTATCTTGCATTGAATGTTGCTATCAAAAGTTCTTCAAACTTTTTCATTTCTTCCTGATGAAATGTAAAAACGAAGTCATAGGCGTCAACCATTCGTTTTAAATCGCCTCTTCTTACATACCAGCCAATTCCGTCTACAAATCCCACAAAAATTACATTGGGATAATTCTTTTTCAGGTAATCAGCAACCGTCTTTTCTGTTTTTGCCTTATCGCCCATTCCGGATGCGGTAGTTACCGAATAAGAACACTCAATAATCAATCTGGGCGATTTCTTGTTAGGAATAATAAAATCCATTGTTCTCGGAATGTTTCCAGCCTCCGGAATATTAAACTTTCCTTTTTCAAAAGTCAGTTTGTGGTCTTTTAAAATATTCTCAATTACAACTTCTGGATTACCTCTTTTTGAGGCTTTATAAGCACCCTTTTTTTGTATCTAATTATGGTATCAATAAGGGATTCTATTGAAAAACTGTATTTATTTATGTCCAGCTTCTTAAACTCGAATAACGGCAACACCTTTTTAATTGCGGGAATAGTTGACCCTTTAAAAAATAGATTTAATACCTTCGGCAAATTTTCTATTAGTTTTTATAAGCGACTTTATCTTATCCAATCCCCATTCTTGAAAGTCTTCTTTTTCTTGAGAATTATCTTGTGGCCAGTACTCTTTATTGACTAACGAATAGAGGGCGTTATCCTCTACCACTCTGATGAATGTTATCAATCTTTGTAAACTTTCTTTTGAAAAGCCAGTGATAGTAAGAACAGCATCAATGCCATCTTCAACCTCTGTGATATGTCCAACTAATGTTGATTCCTTTAACCCATTTCTTTCTATCCTGTTTTTGAGAAGAAAAATGTTTTGTGCAATTGATGAAATATGCCCCTCATAATACTCCTCAAACTCTTCGTTGTAGAAATAGAAGGTATTCTTTGAAATTACAGTATCAAATTTTTCGTCTAAAGAGGGATACTGGTTTTTCATCTTTCACCTACTGCTGAAAGAAGAAATTGAATATCTATCGGTTGGTCAATAAGTTTTGTCTGGTCTATTTCTCCTTTTTCTAAAAATTTTTTGAAAAACTCTGGCCTTGTTTGTCCAAATGCATTAGAAACTGTCTCTCCCCTATCAATCCAGATCTTATGATGTATCATTTTCTCAATCATTTTGCTTATTGCCTCCCAATTACTTTCATCTAATTCAGCCCAAAAAATTCTTGTTCCCCTTCCTCTCCTTTTCTCGTTTCTCATGTCATTTGTAATTTTTCTATTCTGTATTAAGTGCATGGCTATTGCTTCCTTTAGTAGTTCGCACCAAACCACAAATGCCGCAGGTCTGTATAATCGAAATGCTCTTAGGTGTGCATCAGGAATATTTTTACCTTTTCTGATTTTCTCCTCAATCTTAAAGGCTCCAATCTTCATATCAAATTTGTCTTCTAATGTTTTCTCAGCAAACAAATTCATCAATTTAACAAGATTTCTTGCTTCAATATCCCTTACGTAAGGCTTATCCACATCTTCTACTATCTCTACATCACATGGTGTGGCATCTATAAACCACCTAAAAAAAGTTTTTTCTACAGAGTCATAGGAAACAGGCAAAACTCTGGACCTAGTTTTTTCCATCTCCACAAAATTAAAGAATTTATTTTTAGGCTCTTTAAAATCTCTTACTCTCGCTTTAAGATAATGAGATAAATTCCTTTCCATTTCGCCCTGTTTTTCTGATTCAATACTTTCTATAAATCCTTTTTCTGATTTTGGTTTAGTTTGTGGGTTCTCCAGATATTCCTTAAATTTAACGCTAAAAATGTCTTGCCCCAAAGTATCTAAAACTGACCTGAAAAATTCTATTTGTCTAAGCTCTTTATGTGCTCTACGGTTTACGTCTTTTAATTGGTCTTTGTTAGGATTAATGAAGACTCTGCAAAATATAGACTTTCTCCCTAAAACAAGCTGAGCAGCGGTTTTGTGTTGTCCATCGAAAAGAAGCACTTTACTCTTCTCTCCATTTTCTTGAAAATGCATTCTGCACAAAGCAACATGAAGCTGTGGGTTTTTTTCTAAAAAATTCATCTATCAATTTGTCTATGTCTATAATTTTTCGTGGATTTAATTCTGAATCATGATAAAGTATCTCTATAGGAAGTAATCCAAAGAAACATTTATAAGAATCATTACTTGGGTCGGTAAAGATAGGGAACATATGGTCCTTATTTTCAAAGCGTATTTTACAAATGTTATTTTCAATTTTTGCGAAGACTTCCTCTTTGCTTCCTCCAAATTCTTCTAAAATTTGGGCTGTTGTAACAGTGCCACCATATTTTTCTTTTATTTTATCGAATTTCATTTTTGCTTTTGCAAGTTGAAGGTTTTGTGCTCTCTTTTTCTCGTTACACTTATCATGCATAAGAACCCAATTTCCCTCTTCATCTGGACCATTATCTGCTAACGGTATAATGTGGTCTATATGCACCTTGTCTGCTTCTAAATCAATTTTGTCTTCACAAAGAAAACAGAGTCCACTTTGTAACTCCCAAAGGCGATGGATTAAAGTCTTTTTTTCTATGTCCGACATTTCGTCTATCTTTGATTTAGTTCTTGGCATATTATGTGCCTCCCTTCCTCAAAAACAATATATACTCATCCTTCATAGTGTTCTGGATTCCTTTTATTGGCTTTATGATTTTCTGGTCAAGAGTAAAACCAAGGTTTATCGCCATTTCTTCAATTTTTGTCTCCAGCCGGATCCCACCGGTCTGGATATCATTTGAGCCAATTATAATTACTGCGTATCTGTCTTTTTTAATACTCGTTGCATCTCTGCTAAAACATTATTCATATCTTCAAAGTAATTGGCAAGTTTTTCTTTTCGGTTTTTACCCTTCAGGCCAATCATCTCATCTTTCAATTCGTTTACATTATAGCCAAGATATTCCAATTGGGGTCGGTCATTTTCAGCGTAGTCAATAGCAAAAGAATAAGGGGGCGATGTAATAATAGCATCTATTGAGTTGTCTGCTAAATTCAGGTGCCGCGCATCGCCGATTTCAAATCGGGCATTGCCAATCTTAAGGTCAAGCTTATCTCTTATCTGGATAAATGAATTGATTTGCCCCACATACCTTTTTAATACAGAGGGAAAAAGAACATCAATACTTTTTGAGCATCTTCTTGCATAACCCATCGCATCTAAAAAGGCAAGCAGGGTTATTGCTTTCTCTGGTTTGAATCCATTGTGATAAGAGAAATCCGCAGGCAACTGTTTACTGCTTATTAGGGTTTCATAGTTTGGGGACAGTTCGTTAACGATCGAAGATAACGTAGAGTGAGCAACTTTTAATGCTTCAAACTTAACTTTACTCATTAAAACGCAAAAAGGGCTTTTTTCAATTCCGATAGAATCAATGCCGATTATACTTGCCTCTACATTCAAAGTTCCGCTTCCGCACATCGGGTCAAGGACTGTCTCTCCTGGCTGAATCTTCAGAATATTCAATATCCCTTTTATTAACTGGGGATGGAATTTACCCCGGTAGGGGAAAAGTCCATGGGTGGCATAACCGGTAGAAAAGTTGCCTTCTTTGAAGTAAGACTTGGTTAGTTCTGACCTGCCTTCCCAGATAAGCGGGCTGTTGTTTGAGCAAATTAGATAATGATAGGTTGGTATACCATCAACATTTTTAAAAAAGCCCCCCGGCGAATGATTTCATCTTTAGTAAGAAATTGGTACTCATAGAAGGCAAATTCCAGTTCAAAGATCTCTGAGGTGTTGGGTAACAGTTCAAATTCTTCAGGCAATATAATAGAAACGATGTTAGGCAAGTTTGCTATTGAGTTAATTTCACTAACCGGTTTAATTCGCATATTTAAAATAGAAGTCCCTTTCATATTTGGATTTATCTCGGTCATATAACAACTTTACACACGCAATTATTTAATCATTTTATTAAATAAAAGTCAAGCCCAAATTGGGGGGATGATGACGGCACAGGTAGCCATAATTTTATTTTAACTCTATCAGGTTAACAGGACTTTCTGGGCCAATCCTGTAGACAAAAGAACCGGGCAGGACCCGTAATATCGCATATTTATATTCAATCTTTTCAACTCAGCCCCTTCTTATCCAGAAGTTTTAAAATCATATCCCGGTCCAGTAATTTAAGTTCGTGCTTGTCCTCAACAAATCGCTCGACATCCTTCCTTACCTTTGTAAAATCAATCCGCGCCAATCTCTCTTTTAAAAAATCATTAAAATTATCTGCATTTAACTCCATTTTCTCTTTCTCGGTCTGCGCGATCGCATTATTGAGTAGTTCAAAATTAGGCATAACCCTTTTCCCCAAATACCAGATAAGGTCATAAAAGTCCCGCCCTTTAATGTATTTTCTAAAAAAGCCGGCATGAATTTTAGTAGCGTAAAGCGAAGGGATATCAAAATGTAAGACGGCAAAAACAAAATGCCTGTTCACCAGAGAAAACTCTGTATTCCAGTCCGGAGGTGGATTGGAATCTATTTCCAGTTTAATAGCGACTCGCTGGTTCTTTTGTGGGGATAATTCTAAAGGATACAGAATATCTTTAAACTTAACCATCGCTGATTGGACAGGTCCTTTGGCACCTCTCTTAATCTCTACAGCAAGACCATATTTCTCTAATTCATGGGTAACTCTTTCTAAAAAACGGTCAAATTTATAGCCCTGTTTATTAATCAATGAAAAGTCAAGGTCTTCAGAAAATCTCCTCAAGCCATAAATCAGTCTCAGCGCAGTGCCACCAACAAAGGCAAGGTTCTTAAAATAACCCTCATCGGCAACAATCTTTAATATCAGTAATTGTAAAAATTCTCTAATTGTGTGCACCTTCATCTCGCGGTTCGGAACGCCGGTAATAGTTTGCTTTATTAAATCAAGCATAAATCAATGCTCTTTTTTTATAAAACTTAATAAATTTCCCACGACTTTAAGGATCTCCTTGTTTTCGTATCTCCGGGCAAAATCGATCAGAGTTCTCGTTCTTAATATCTCTAAATTTTGCAACCGGTACGAGAGACTGAAGAGGTCCTCTCCTTTGCCTTTAAAATTCGCTAAATTTAAGTAAATAAAATCCAGAACTGCCTTTTCTGGCTCGGCGATAAAAACCGGAAAGCCATTTTCATCCGCAATCTCCTTGAAGCCAAAAAATAAACCGGTTTTAAAGTGCTGATAAATGAAGGTGCCAAAAGCATTGGTAAACTGCGCCGTCTTTTTGGTGGTAACTGAAGTAACATCAACCACCTTTTCCGGAATCAAATCATAGTAGCCTAAGGCGTAAACTGTGCTTACATAGGATGGTGAATACAGGGCATTAGCAAGGAAGATTCTGGACGGTTCAATTTTCCTGTCCCGCTCGTTTAAAATATAAAGCCCTCGTCTCAATTTGATAACCAAACCCTTCTTTTGCCACCCGACCAGCTGAGTTTTAAGCGTCCGGGTCCGCCGGTTGATATTAAAAATATGGGTCGACGAGATGATGGGAAACTCCCTAACCGCGTCTTTAAATGCTAAATATTTCATTTCCGTAAATTATAAAAAATTATTATTTACCGAAACAAGTATAAAACATCAAATTGGATTTGTCAAGGAAATTTAATCAGAAACCGCCCGCTACCCGCGCAGGGAAAAGTATAAATTTAAAAAGGCAATACCTTCCTTACCGTTTGTATCCGGGTAACAGAAAAAATTGATTTAAACATTCCCAAAGCCCCTTTTCATCACGAAGGAATGGAACCTTTGTAATCTCCTCTTTCAGAATTCAGAGTTTTGCGAGATACTTTTCGTAGTCCACAACCAGCAACTTACCGCCCTTTTTGATAATCCGGTGCCCCTCTTTTTCTAAAAGTCCTTTTTGGTATTCAACACCGCCCGGATATTTGGAATTTACTTCGCCGCCGGCACCCGTTTCATAACCTCATCAACCTCAATCGGGGCGGGAATCAGGAACGTATCACCCAGTTTTGCGCCCCAGCGCCGCGCCAATTTCGGCGTGAGTTTAACCACCCTGGGCAAATCTTTACTATCGGTCAGTTTCTCCTGCCAGGACTTGACTCTTTTAGCCATTTTTTCTCCGGTGTCAGGCAGCGGCTTCATAATCTTTTTGCGATTGCCTTTACTAATAACTTCCCGAGAGTCTTGGCATTTTCAATCGGATTGAGGTCTTTATCCTCTTTAACATTACCCTTTCCACCGACACCGAAATATGGGTAAGATTTCAAAGTGAGCGGGGCCATTCTCAGAGCCAAAGCAAAATTGAAGAGGTGTTCTAATACAAGACGGGGGTCGTCGCCGCCACAAACGGCAACGAGACCGCAGGGTTTATCGTTTAGAGGATGCGGGTCTTTGAATCCTCTCATATCGTAAAAAAAGGATAGGCAAACAAGACGTTCCAGAAAGGCAGTCAATCGCGACGGAATCGGAAAATAAAGCGGTGAGCCAATCACAACTGCCTAAGAATGCTTCATCTTGTCAAAAACAATTGCCAAATCGTCCGGTATGACGCATTCATAGGGGTTTTTGAACATAAGTTGTAGCAGGCACGACAGGGTTCGATATTCAGTTCTGAAATCTGGATTACTTCTTTCTCAATCTCGGGAACTGTCTTTTTCGCTGATTTTAGAACTGTGGTTATCAATAGATTAGTGTTTCCTTTCTTTCTCATTGAACCGACTATTCCTAATATCTTCATCCTATTACCTCCATATTTCAAATTTGGTATATCGCCAAATGCTTGGCAATATAAAGGATAGTGCTGAAATGGAATTTCGGAGACCGTTGGGGTTTAAAGTTTTACATTTCATCCCTCAGCACCTTCTCCATCTTCCGCATTATTGTCCGATAGCCTGAATTTTTAAAAAACCTCAGCGCCGGCTGGTTGAACTCCCAGGTGGCAAGCTGAATAACCGTTATTCCTTTCTCTATCGCCCAGCGCTCAGCCCGCTGTAACAGCGATTTGCCGATGCCCATACCCTGAGATGCCCTTTTTACCGCAATTTCATTTATGCTGAGATAGGGGATGCTGATTAAATCATCGGGCTGGGTTTCAATGGTGGCATAAACATAGCCGACCAGTTCATCCCTTGCCGTCTCGGCAACAAAGATGACGCTCTCTTTAGAACCCGATTGCGTGCAAATAAAAATCGGCACTGTGGGGAAACTCCATCAATTTCCCAAACTGGTTTGAGCGATGGTTTTGAACCATCTGGTAAACCTGCTCAGCAATGCCAAGAATCTGTTTTATGTCATTTTTCCTGACAGTCCGTATTTTAACCCGGTTATTCATTGGATTTTCTATTTAGTAGTAAATTTGCGTCTTCCCCATCATCTTCAACCCTGATGATATACCCCCCCTTCCGCTCATTTCCGTCAGGCCTGCTGCGCTGCCTGCCTTTTTACAATCGCCATAACTTTATCCGGCTGATTGGTTGAAAAGACAAACTCCTTGAACCCCGCAGTCTTCAGGGTCAAAACAACCCGTGGGCTTCCAATGACATTATAGACCAGGCGCCATTTTCCCCGGACTCTGCCGATGCGAATTCCCCAGCCGTAATAGTTGAGGATTGAGGCATCATCTAAATAACAGTTCTCAATTTCACGCCAGAGAATCATACGTTTAAAAACTCCATAGGCAACAATTAGGTAATGAGCGGTGATGGCGATGCGCAAAAAACTGAAATTGATGGTGATGCCAAGAAACAACAGAAACATAATCAGGAAAAACCAGTTTGGTGCCGGCCGGTCGCCAACCGGTCCAAAAATAATCTGATAGATGAGCATAAAAAGCATTACCGCGGTAACCACGGTACCAATAACTACCGTCCATCGGGAAAGTATCCTTTCCTGGTAGAGATTTTCAGCTGGCTTTTTCTGGGAGAAATTATTCATATAATCTCTTCACCGCTTTAAAGATCAGAATTTATTAGCCCTCCCCTTCATTAGAAATTCTGTCTGATTTGCGATCGCATTTCCGCCACTTTTTCCATTCTTTATAGCCTGCCCAGTCCGACCACCAGGGCTGACGTCTGAATAAGAGTCGCACCCCGATAACAATGAGGATGCCGGGCCAGATGACACTCCAGACCGCAATCGAGATGACCCCTAAATTTTTCAACAGGAAAATGATTCCGGTGATGATAAGGATAATTCCAATTGTCATTTCCTTTCCTCTGCTTTCTGGTTATGCCCGATAGCTCTGGCATATCCTTTTGGGAGTGGATAACCTCGTGCCCAAAGTTTTTTAATTAAAAGCATCATTATTCCCTTTGGCAAATTGTAACCACCTGCCATTGTTTGTCAACCCAGTGTTTAAGCCCCTGTCTGTGATTGCGGTCAAGTTCTCAAGGCGATGGAATTTTATTACGTCGGGGTTGGTCTTTAATCGCTCACAGGAGCATTGAGGATATTCACTACATAAATCAAAACCTTTACCATAACAGCACCGGCGAATCTCGCAGCCTCTAACATCGCCCGGGCGGATTAAACAGACCTTTCTTAATTGTCAAAGCACCAAAATTCAAGTACCAGTTTCTGCTTTTTTCATTCCTAATAAATCAATAAAACAAATATCTATTTATAATTATATACAATATATACTTGTAAGTAGTTAAATTTGTTTTATCTTATTGATTATTAATATATTATATAATTTTGTGGTTTCTGCCCCCCTCCCCAGTATTGGGGACGGTATTGGGCTGGGTGGTAAAAATCGTGCCTGGTTTCGTATGTTCTATGGTTGGGGCGATGCTTATGGGTGTGGTTTACGCCACGGTTCTATCGGGTGTATCAGGATGAATCTCTGTTGCGGTTCTCATCAGGGTCAGGTGTTGAGTCCGAAATCAGGTGGTCAGGAGGGCAGAAAAGATGGCAGGAAAAATGGTTTTCATTTGGGTTGCGGTTTTGGTTGCCAATCGGGCTAAGATGAGTATATTTGATTTGTAATGAAGGTCCTTGTTACTGGCGGTGCCGGTTATATCGGCAGTGTAACAGGCAAACTGCTCTCTGAAGCAGGCTATGATGTGGTGGTGCTGGACAACCTCTCCCAGGGCCACCGCTCCGCAGTAAAGAGACCGATAAGGCTGACGGTCGGCGACCTGGGCGATGTGGATCTGGTTACTGATCTGTTTAGACGGGAAAAGCCGGATGCGGTTTTGCATTTCGCCGGCTTGATCGCGGTTGAGGAGTCAATTAAAAAACCCGCAGTTTACTTTTATAACAATGTCGCCTGCGGGATTAATCTTTTGAACGCCTGTCTGCAATACGGAGTGAGGAAGATAATCTTCTCCTCAACTGCTGCGGTTTACGGCACTCCCCAGAAAATCCCGGTTACCGAAGACTGTCCGCTCGCACCGGCAACTCCTTATGGCGAGAGCAAAAGGATTTTTGAGGAACTTTTGAAAGCCTATTCTCAGGCAGGTAAACTCCGGTTCTGCTCACTGCGCTATTTTAATGTAGCAGGTGCTTATCAGGATTTAGGTGAAGACCACCGTCCTGAAACCCATCTGATTCCCAATCTCCTGCGTTCGGTTATTGAGCCGGACGCGGTTTTTACTATCTATGGCGATGACTACCCAACACCGGACGGCACCTGTATCCGCGACTATATCCATATCTATGATCTGGCACGGGCACACATCCTGGCGCTTGAGGCGCTAAATGATAAAAATCTGATTTACAACCTCGGTTCAGAAAAGGGTTACAGTGTCAAGGAGGTGTTTGCCACAGCAGAGCAGGTTACCGGCAGAAAACTCAACTACCGGATCGGTCCCAGACGCGCGGGTGATGTCCCGGTACTGGTTGCCTCATCAGAGAAGATCAGAAATGAGTTGGGCTGGCATCCAACCAGAACTTTAACCGAGATGATTGCGGATGCCTGGGAATGGCTGAAGGCTCATCCTGAAGGCTACCCGGATTGACATAATAACGACGTTTCTTGACCGCTAACCTGAAATCTATTATTTTAATTTTATATGAGAAGAATTGGTATTGCGGGCGCCACCGGCCTGGTCGGTGAGACGCTACTGAAAATCCTTGAGTCCGCAGATTTAAAGATCGACGAACTCCGGCTTTTTGCTTCCAAACTGAGTGCCGGTAAAAGGTTGAGGTTTCGGGATGATGAGTATTTAGTTGAGGAGGTAACGGTTGAACGGTTTAAGAGCTTAGACATCGCCTTTTTCTGTCTGGATAATCAGTTTGCCCAGAGGTTGGTGCCCGAGGTGGCAAAACAGTGTCCGGTAATTGATAAATCCAGCGAGTTCCGGCTGGAGCCGGAAGTACCGCTTGTTGTGCCCGAGGTGAACCCCGCTGCCCTGAAAGGACACCAGAATATCATCGCCAACCCCAACTGCACCACCATTCCATTAGTGGTGGCACTCAACCCCCTGCATCAGGAGTTTGGGTTAAAAGAGATCTTTCTTGCCTCCTACCAGTCGGTCTCCGGTGCCGGCAGAGAGGCGCTGGAACAGTTGCTTTATGAAAACGAGTTTATTGTGCTGGGACAAACACCGGACACCAAAGACAGCCCGTTTGCGGCCCAGATCGCCGACAACATCATCCCAAAAATCGGTGAAATTGAGCAGGATGGCTATTCTGCCGAGGAGAAAAAAACCATTCTGGAAACAAAAAAAATTCTTAATCTGCCCGAACTTGCAATCAACTCCACCTGCGTAAGGGTACCGGTTACCGTGGGCCATAGTCTGGCGATAACCGCGGTGTTTGAAAAAACGGTTAAGGTTAAAAAGGCGGTTGAGATATTAAAACCCGCCCCCGGCGTGGTGCTGAAGGAAGACGAAAAACCCCTGACCCCTCTGGACTGCCGGCAGAAAAACGATGTTTTTGTCAGCCGAATCCGACAGGGGGCAACCGAAAATGAGTTAAGCCTCTGGGTGGTTGTGGACAATCTTTATAAGGGCGCCGCCACCAATGCTCTCCAGATCGCGCGCCTTTTGTTTTCTAAATAACGGAATTATAACCGGATAAAACGGGTAAAAAAGGTGCGGTTGTTCAACTGGCAAATTGCAAAGTAACTGCCGGGCTGGTCTAACTCTAGTTGAAAGGTATAAATCCCGTTATTCAGAAACAATTCGCCCGACTCCATAACCATTCTGCCGGCTGAGTTATAAACCGTTATTCCTGCGGTCTGGGGCTGGTCAAGGTTGAAATTAACCGTTATCTTACGGTTGCCCACCGTTGGCACAACTCTTACCGGCACATCAGAGGTCCGCTTCTTGCTGTCTTTTGCCCCCTGCCGACGGAAAAGTAGAGTAGAGTCAAATTCACTTCCATCAGACCTTACTCCCCGTAAAAATACCGTGTCTCCGACCACGTCAACCAGCATAAAATGATAAACCGCCTCTCGATAAACGGTCCAGGGCTCGGGTTCACCCCAGTTATTATAAAGCGGTGCTCCACCCCCGCCGGTAGTAAAGTAATGAATACCATTGATCAGAGAATGCTCATAAGCGTGAACATGCCCGCAGAAGACCGCCCGCACCTGATATTGCTCAAAAAGCGGACAGAGGTATTGTCGGACCGCCTGGTTGCCGCGGTGTCTCTGGTTAGTAGTGTAGGGTGGCTCATGAAAGACAACAAATATGTGTCGGACATCCCGATCGATTGAAAAACGGTTCAACTCCTTAACCAACCAACGATACTGCTCACTTTTCGGATTAAACTCGCTGTAATTATCAATGACAACAAACGCACAGTTACCATAGCGGACTGAGTAGTACCGTTCGTTACCGGGCAGGACAAAGTTTAAAAGGTAGTTATTGATATTCCGGTTCTCATGGTTGCCGATGGCGGAAAAGAGAGGTTGATTCCGCAGAAGATCCCGGGAGATGTTAAAGAAGGTAATATATTCCTCAGGGGTGCTATTTTCGGTCAAATCACCCACATTAAATAACACAACCGGCATCGGCTCAACCTGTTTAATCCGGTCAACAACTGACTGATGTGCGACACTATCGGTGCGATTATCACCGTAAATTACCAGCCGGAACCTGTTCAGTGTCTCTGCCGGTGTGCGGAAAAAGCCGGTCGGACTGGTATCTGAGGGGGTAACTACCTGATAATAATAAACAGTATCCGGCATTAGTACGGAAAGCAGAACCTCATGCCGGCTCCTTCTTAGCGTATCAATTACCATCAGTTCCTTTGCCGGACTAAGACCGAAATTGACCCGAGCGGTAGTAGACTCACTCTGCTCCCAGCAGACAAAAACCGTGCTGTCGGTAATATTCTGCAGATAGGGCAGTTTGACAAATCCGCCCCAGACCGCTAAGGGGAAAAACATCACTATAACAACCGCCCGCCTCATAGTTGAATTATACTGGACGCCATCTCGCTGTCAAAGATAAGGCAGATTATCTTGCCTCTTGCTTGCCAATTACCAGTTTTTTTGTATAGTTATATTACGAGGAACTTAATGCCTTGCCTCCTGTTTTTCGCCCTTATTGGCGCTCTGGGTTTTGAATCGGATTTTAGCCCGATCTTTCATCATCCGCTCCCGGGTGAGGGCTTTTTGCCCGTCTGTACCGAATCCCTGAACTCCTATGATGTCCGGCATTATGAACTGAACCTCGACCTGCCGATGAACAGCTCTGCCTACTTCTGTCACGAGCGGGTCAGCCTGAAAAGTAACCTGCCACTTCTGGATACGGTGCAACTGGATTTTGCCGGTTTGGTCTGCGATTCGGTCCGGTATCTGGGAAGAAACATACCATTTGACACTCCGCCCGGCTATCTTCTGGTCCCACTTGATCCGCCTCTGCCTGCCGGTGAGTCCACCATAATTGAAATATTCTTTCACCGGGGACCGAACGCACCCCAGCGGGGGTTTTTCTTTGCCCAGCCACCGACCGTCCGTTATGCCCATGCGATGACCTGCGGTTGTCCCCGGGACAACCATTACTGGTTTGCCTGCTGGGACCTGCCCAACGATAAGGCGGAACGGGGTTGTGCGCTCAACATCACGGTGCCTGACACTTTTCAGGCCTGCGCCAACGGACTACTTGACTCGGTTACGGTGTCACCAGGCGGTAAAAGGACCTGGTGGTGGCGACATCCTTATCCTATCTGCACCTATCTGATGACCTTCTCTGCCTCAAGGTTTGCCCGCTGGGATACGATAGTGGTTGACCACCACGGTGATACCATACCGCTGATTTACTTCATCTGGCCCCCCGACTCAGCCGCAAGCAGAAGCGCCTACTGCAAGGTGCCGGATATGATGCTTTACTACTCCCACCCCGAACGGTTTGGCAACTATCCGTTTGAACGGTTTGGCTTGGTGCCCGGATATTACGGTTTTCCCTGGGGAGGAATGGAACATCAGACCCAAGTGATGATCCATCCCTCCTATCTTAACGGTGGTGGTGAAGCAACCATTTGCCACGAACTTGCCCATATGTGGTGGGGAGATATGGTTACCCATGTGGGCTATGCGGATGTCTGGTTAAATGAGGGTTTTGCCACCTGGGCAGAGTGCCTTTATATGGGCCATCTGAACGGCAAAAACTATTTCCAGCAGTATATTGCGGGCAAGGCCCGGCAGTATTTCTCCCAGCATCGCCGCCAGGACTTTCCCATTTACAACCCACCGTGGCAGGAGATTTATAACTACGGAATTATCTATTGTAAAGGCTCCTGGATTTTAAGGATGTTGCAGTATCTTACCGGTGACACCGCCTGGCAGACACCGGGCATTTTCTTTCAGGCACTGCGGACTTATGGCGACTCCTTCCGCTACCGTACCGTTGCCACCCCTGATTTTCAAAGGATCATCGAGCAGGTCACCGGCTTAAACCTGAACACCTTTTTTCAGGAGTGGATTTACGACCGGGGCTATCCGAAGTTCTATCTCTACTGGACCAAATTCCCTGCCGGCGACTCCTGGCAGGTGCTCTGCCGTTTAACCCAACGCAACGACACCAACTCCTGCTCGCTTTTCCATATCCCGCTACCGATTCGGCTCAGCGGGGTAAATGAGACACTGGTGATAACCCTTGACGGTGCTGATACCACCCGCATTGACACATTCCAGATTAACTTTGAACCGTTGAGCATCACCCCGGACCCGGACAACTGGATTCTTGACAGTTGCTATGTAGTGACAGTCGGGATTGCCGAACTGGTTACCAATCTCAACTCTGCAATCACTGTTGTGCCCAACCCCGGCAGGGAACGGCTCTGTTTCTCGTTGCCCGCCACTTACACCGGTGAGTTAAAAATCTATGACCGGTGCGGGAGAGAAGTATTTACCGCTCCCGTGGTGCGCCAGAGTTTTGTCTGGCACCGTATTGATCACCAAGGCAGACGGTTACCGGCTGGCGTCTACTTTGTCCAGTTCTGTAACCTTCTCCGGCAACCATTTAAGGTGGTACTCACTGAATAAACCGGGCGCAGACTGGTCTTTCCCACTTAGAGATTGCCACGTCCGCCAAAGAAGGCGCGGAATGACAAAAAGCAGGTTTCTGGGGTTGACTTGGCTATTTTGGGGTTTAATGTTTGGTAAATGAGAGCTATTAAAACCTTAATTATCCTTTTGACGTTTTTCGGTTGCCGGGGAAAAGAACAATTCGTGGCGGTTGTCAATAATCAGCGGATCACGGTTGCCCAGTTCCGGCGCACCCTGCCTCAGACAATTGAACCGGGAAAGGAGTCCACGGTTGTATGGAACTGTCTGGAAGAGATGATCAACCGGGAACTTTTCGTTCAGGAAGCAGAGCGCCTCGGCCTGGATTCGGTTATCGCCTATCCGCTGGAACTGGAAAAGAAAGGACTGATGATTTACGAACTGTTTGCCGACCTCGGCCGGACCGTTAAGCCGATAACTATGCAGGAGTTGCAAAATGCCTACAAACTATTGAGTTCCGAAGTCCACTGCCGGCTGATCGCGGTACGGGACAAAGTAACCGCTGACCGCCTTTATCAGGAACTGAAAAATGACACCGCTTTTGAAACCCTCGCGGTCCGCTATTCCATCCACCCGAGTAGAAACAACTGCGGCGACCTCGGCTACATTCGTGAGTACTACATTGAGGAACCATTAAGAAGTGTCATTTTAGGGCTGGAAATCCGCGAATGGACAAAACCGGTCTGGTTTGACTCCAGTTATCAGATTATTCAGCTCCTGGATCGCCGCGCGGTCGACCCACCCTTACCGCCATTTAACGAAATCAAACAGCAACTTGAAGAACAAATCAAAATATCCCGGCGGCGCCAGGCGGCAAACGAATATATCCAGAATCTGCGCCAAAGACTGGTCTATAATCCAGCAGGTCTGGCAGTTTTCTATAAACCGGTTGATTCAATTACCGAAGCGGAAAAGGAGATCTGGGTAGCGGTACGGGACTCCAGTAAATATGTAAAAGTGGGACGCCTGTTGTATATCGCCCGCCGGTTTCCCCCATATCTTGATACCGCGGTGTGCACCTACGCCATCAAACGGGCAATTGAAGATGACCTGATGTTTGAAGATGCGTTAAACCGGGGACTGGATAAGGTGCCGGCGGTAACCGAACAGTTGCACCAGCTCCGCCAGAAACTGCTTTACGAAACACTGTACCAAAGGATGATCACCAGCCAGATTGAAATCACCGATGAACAGATCCGTGCCTACTTTGAAGCCCACCGGGACCGTTATCCTAATAACGACTTTAATGCGGTAGCACCACTGATCCGCAACAGCCTGCTTTGGGAATCCCGTCAGGCGCGCCGGAACGAGTTTCTGCGCGAACTGCACGCCCGGTCGCGCGTTGTCGTCAATGAACAACAATTAAAGAAAATCCTTAGGGAAACAATATCCCAAAATAGCAAAGGAGTTAAAAATAATGAATAGTTACCGCAAGCGCCTTTTAAAATCCGTCGCCATTTTCCTGCTGCTGACGGTTATCCCTTCTGCCTGTAAAGAGTCTTCTGACCTGCGTAGTCCAAAAGGCAAAATCGTCGGCACAGTAAATGGGGACAACCTGACCGTTCCCCAAGTGGACTATTCCGCTGGGCAGTTACGCGCGGAAGTAACACCGAGCAACCTACCAAAAATCCTTGACCGGATGGTTTCGGTATCGCTGATGGCACAGGAGGCGATCCGTCGCGGTATGCTTAAAGAGGACAGGGTCGTCTCCGGACTCGCCTGGTTAGAAAGGATGTATCTCGCCTCTGAGTTAGCCGAAAAAATCGCTGGTGAAATCCAGTTGAGTCCTGCAGACCTGTTTAACTACTTCCAGCAACATAAAGAGGAGTTTGGAACCGGTTTAAAACTGCAACTGATGGTCTTACCCGAATCCATCTACGCAGAACAAACCATTGCCGAGCTGAAATCCGGCGCCGACTTTGTTAAACTGGCACGGGAACGGTCTATGGATACCTCAACGATCACCATCCCGGGTTATCCGACGCGCGGGGTCGGTATGTCTCTGGGTTGGAGCTTAAAGGATGAGGAGACGGTATTTAGCCTAAAACCCGGGGAGATCTCGCCAGTTCTGTCAACAATCTTAGGCTATCAGATAGTAAGGGTAGTAGAAAAGAAAGCCATCAATGCCAATCCAACGATGAATGAAATCACCCAGTTGTATATCTCAGAAGCGCTGAAGGAACAAAGAAGACGCGAAAAACTGGACAGCCTGTTAGCAACACTGCGTCAGCAGGCAAAAGTGGTTTTAAAACCTGAGGAGTATCCCTCAGGGAAATAACCGATGAGCACAATTCTGCTGATCCCATTGTTGTTTCTGACCGGCGCGGGAAACGCAGAACGGATTTCGGTAATTGTCGGCAACCGGATTGTTCTTGCCAGTGAAGTCCAGCAGTTGGTAACCTATCTTCGGTTAATTACCGGTGACACCCTGACCGCGGATTCGGTGCTGTGGAATGAGGCACAACAACGGCTGATTGATGAGGCGCTGCTTGCTGAACAGGCAGAAAAGGAATCAATAGATGTTTCGCGCGATGAGTTGAGTTCCGCAATGGCAGAAAATCTCGAACATATCCGGAAACGGTTTACGTCCGAAGAGGAATTTCAAGACGCTTTGAAAGCCGAGGGTTTATCAGAACGGTTATTGAAAGAACGAATCTCTGATGAGGTCCGACGCAACCTATTGGCACGCAAACTTTTAGAAAAGGCAGGTTTGACTGAAATCTACATTACTCCCACTGAAGCCGAAAGGTTCTATAACGAGCATAAGGACTCAATCGCCCGTGTCCCGGGCAGAGTTGAGCTCGCCCATATCTTTATCGCTGTCAAACCGTCCGATTCAGTTGAGAATGCGGTCCGCCTGCGCACCGCTGAAGTACTCGACCTGTTGGCAAGGGGTGGTGACTTTGCCACCCTTGCCCGTTCCTTCTCTGACGACCCAATGAACAGGAAAAAAGGGGGTGATATGGGTTGGCAGGAGTTAAACAATCTACACCAAGAACTCTTGGCAGTACTTAATCAACTCCAACCCGGCCAGATATCACCACCCATTCGCACTCGGGAGGGTTACTTAATCGTCAAGAAGGAGCAACAGTCCGGGACAATGGTGCGGTTCCGGAGGATGCTGTTCAAGGTTACGGTAACCTCAGCAGACACTATCCGGGCACGACGGCTGGCAAATAACATCCGGGCTAAAGCACTATCTGGGGTGCCGTTTGACTCGCTATCTCGGGTGTACTCAGAAGACCCGGAAACAGCAAACAACGGCGGTTATCTGGGCGAATTTTTCCTTGAGGGATTGATGCCACCGTTTAACAAAGTGATTGAAAACTTGGCGACCGGCGAAGTGAGTGAACCAATTCTATCAGAGCACGGATTTCATATCATTAAGGTAGTAAGCAAACAGCCCAGCCGGTTATTAACATTTGACGAATTACAGGAAACGATTCGCAATTATCTCGGTGAACAGGCATTTACCCAAAGACTGCGGGCTTACCTTGACAAAGTTGCCAAGGAAATTTATATTGAAATAAAGCCTTAACCAAGGAGGCGCCAGTTAAAGGGCACTCGTCATTAAAACAAAAAGGAGGTTTTATGGACAAAAAGCTAGTGCTAACTAGTATATTAGCCGGCGTGATTATCGTCGGTGCCGGATGCCGGAATAAACCGCCGAAGACGCCCATCAAGCCAATTGGACCAAATGTCGCCCGACAGGGTGACACCGCCGCATATTTAAGCGTAACGGTTGACCCGAACTTAGACAAGTTGCTTTACATCTGGGACTGGGGTGATGGCACTTTTGATACAACCAACCTTAAACCCTCTGGCGATACCACGATCGGAAGACATTGCTGGGCCTCAATCGGAATTTATACTATCCGGGTCCGGGCAAAAGATGCAAAAGGTAAACTCAGCGTTGACTGGTCAGATACGCTTAACGTCAGAGTAATCGCATTAGAACAACTCCCACCTGTAGTTGGCGCGCCAATCGGGCCTGATTCCGGTTGGGTCGGAGAGTGGCAGGTCTTTAAGGCAGTAGCAGAGGACCCAAACAATGACTCTGTTAAAATCAAATTCCTATGGGATGAAAATCAAACGAGCGCGGTAAGTGCACTGGTGGCAAGCGGAGACACGGTTATCGATTCAGTTCGTTACCAGCACCGGGGAATAAAAAATATCCGGTGTGTTGCCTGGGATAAAACCGGCCTTATCTCCGACACCTCACCCGCAAAACAGTTCCTTAGTCTACAAGAGAATCACGCTCCCTATCAACCGGTTGTCTGGGGTCCGAAACGAGGCATAGCACAAGGTCCTTATTACCGGTTCTATTCCAGCTCAGTTGATCCAGAGGGCGACAAAATTCAATACAAATTCTTCTGGGGAGATGGCACAAGTTCCCAGTGGACACCGCTTAACCCTAGCGGCTATAAGGGTATAGATTCTATTATCTTTACCCAGACTGGCACTTACTATATCCGTGCCATTGCCCAAGACTCCTTAGGGTTAACCTCTGACACTTCAGCGGTATTTGCCTTTGAAGTCGCTAACGAAGGAACCATCCTCTGGCAGACCAATATCGACGAGTTCATCTCTTCTCCCGCCTTAGGAACGGTTAACACCGGAGGGGAAAACCGTCCTGCGCTGATCATCGGCTGTACCGATAACCGATTATTTGCCTTTGATCTTTATCAGGCGGAGACACTTTATATCCAGTTAGGAGATGGGACATGGGAAGGATTCTTCTCTTCGCCCGCGATCAATGCTGATGGCACGGTTTATATCGGTAACGAAAACGGTCGTGTCTTTGCCTTTGCTCCCACTGGCGCATTTAAGTGGGGATTCCCCGAGACTCTAAGCCAGAATGCCTTTTACTCCTCACCCGCAGTTGATGGCAACTATATTTATGTTGCCGGCGAGGAGGGTAAAATCTATAAACTCCAGGACAATGGCAACAGCTATACCGAACTTTGGGGCTACCAACTTGCTGACGAGGTTGCATCTTCACCTGTTATTCTGTCCGATGGTAGAGTAGTGGTGGTTAACGATTCGGGTTATGTTACCTGTCTGACATCTGATGGCACTCTCTCTTGGCAGTATTTTGCCAATAGCGGGGTAACATCATCACCAGCAGTAGATAATTATAACAATATCTATTTCGGCACCGAGCAGGGAGACCTAATTACCCTTGATCAAAACGGGACCCTAATGTGGGCCCATCATGTCCCTTCACTGCAAAACGACATTCTCTCCTCACCGGTAATTGACCAAAACGGTAATATTTACTTCGGATGTAATGATGGCTATCTCTATAAACTGTCCCCATCTGGTAATCTCGAATGGCGTTATGAAGTTCAAACCAACGCCGCGTTGACCAGCACGCCTGCTTTGACTCAAGACGGCGTGCTGTACATTTTTTCTCCGGCTGATTCTCTAACTGAAAAACTGTGTGCAATTAATACCGCGGATGGCACTCTGCGCTGGGAAGTGATGCTTTACGGACCAGCTTACCGCTCGGGTGGGCTTAAACCGCATCCCAGACGGTTTAGTATTGACATCCTACCCTCACCGGTAATTGACCGTTATGGCATAATCTACATTGCTGGTGAAAACGGCGGTGTATATGCAATTGCGGGTAGACCGGAAGGCGTGTTGCTGCAAAGTCACTGGCCAATGTTCCGCCACGACCATAGACACACGGGTAAATTTGGTGAAAACCTCCGCCGTTGAGACAACGAAAATGCTTACGGTTGACAAATAGCAGGGTATGTTTATATTATAACCGGTTAATTCAATTGTCCTTAACCGGACGAAAGGAGGCTTAATGTTCGTTACGATAATTTCTGCGGTTTTGATCGCACTGAGCCCTAACGGGCTCCAACACCAACCCCAGATTCACTGGGGTGGCGGTGGTCCGGACTCATTTGGCTATCGCTATCTTGATTCCGATACCGTCTGCCCGGGTGCACCGGATTATAACTGGATCGAGATTAAGAGAGTTGGCACCAGAGTCACCGGTTTGGGTGATGATAATGTGGTGGGTCCTTTTGACATCGGTTTTGACTTCCCGTACTACTGGTATCAGGTTCACCAAGTGTATATCGGCTCCAACGGTTATATTGCGTTTCACGACAACGCGCTTAACGCCTCTCCTTTCCAACGAATCCCGAGCCCCACTCGTACAAACAACACTTTAGCAGCGCTGATGAGCGACCTTGACCCAAGCCCAAGCGGTTCGCCTAATGGCTCAGTCTGGATCTGGACCAGTCCGGACAATGACACATTTATTGTCCAGTACGATTCTATTCGCTTCTGGTCGACAGGTGGTAACAATACCTTCCAGATTATCCTCTCCCGCCCGGACTCCTCAATCACCTTCCAGTATAAGGAGCAGTCCGGTGCACCATACAACGGCTGGGTTCCTGATGCCAACCAGTGCGGAATTGAGAATGTTTCAGGCAGAATTGGCTTAAATTACCTCTCAGGCAACATACCACCGGGAAATATGTATCATCCGGAACTGGCGGTAAAATTTATTCCGCCGGAATCAACAACCCTTCGTATTCATGATGCGGCAGTACGCAACGCAATGAATGACCGCAACGGTGGAATGTTTGCCCTCAATGGCCAACCCATCTCATTCTGGGGTATCATCCAGAACACCGGTAACCAGCCTGAACCACAATTCTGGGCAATAGCACGGGTGCGCAATCAGGCTGGCTCGGTAATGTTTATTGACTCAACCACGGCCCGCGCCCTCGCTCCTTCGGAGATCGACTCGGTTGTTTTCCCCCGAACCTGGACACCTACGACCAACGGCATGTATGTAATTGAGGTCATCTCAAAACTTCCTGGTGATGTTGTACCTATCAATGACACCGCCAAGATCGAGTTGCGTGTGGTTACTATGCCCGCAACCCTGACTTATGATCGCGGAGCCCAGACCCATATGTGGTCATGGAATGGTCCGGGTGGTTATGGCAACCGATTTGTACCACCGATTTACCCCTGTTATATCACCAGTGCCCGCATATATATGTCCTCCACGACTAATCCCGTTTCCTGTGCGATTGGTATCTTTGATGACAACGGCTTAGGTGGCAGTCCAGGCGATACCCTGTATTTAACTACGGTGAATGTCAGCGCAGAACAGTGGTACACAATAACACCACCCAGTCCGATTCCAATTACCGAAGGCGCTTTCTTTGTCGGCGCGATCTCCACGGTATCAAGCGCTCCTTCATTCGGTCACGACTCAGTGGCACCGATCTCCAATCAAAGTTGGGAATACACTGGCGTCTGGGCACCATCTCGCCATGCCCAAGATGCGATGGTCAACGCCACAATCACTGACAACGTCGGAATAATTGAACTTCAGCCCGCACCGTTTAATCCCCAGACAAAACTCCTCATTTTACCCAATCCGGGAGCTGGTATAATCAAGTTAAGCCTCAACTCAACTGCTACAGCCGAGGTTGAATTATTTGACGCCACCGGCAAAATGCTTCAGACGATTGTACTGAACAACGGCACAGGCATCTTTGATGCCCGGAGGTTAGCGGCAGGCATCTACTTCGTCCGGGTGAAAAATAACGGTTCTTCTGTTTCCAAGGTGATCATCTCAAGATAGTAACTAACAATAAATATCCGTAGCCGGCGTTCGTTATTGGGCGCCGGTTTTTATATCGTGATCAAAATCGTAGCGTATAATTCCCGCCCGATAATAGGACCCCAGTAATACTCGGTTTCAGTATTGGAATGGAGGGGTGGCTGATAATAATCAAACACGTTATTAACGCCGACGCCGATCCGGAGAAACTTAATTTCCTTGTTTAAACGTAAATTCAGCACCGTATAAATTGGTGAATCGTGCTCCTCAATTGTGCCATTTTTCATAATCGCCTGCACCAACATTGGGCCATTAACCCCTCCTGCGAGATTAATCTCAACCCCCCAGGGGTTAAGCTTGTAATTAAAAACCTGATTGACGCTCCATCGTCTTATAAAAGGCAACGCCCTTTTTCCTCTCATCTCCGGTAGGAGAAAATAAACCCCTGTATTAGCGGTAATATTATTGAAAATGGATAGAGTATTGGATAACTCAACGCCCCGGGAGTAAACAACCTCATCGAGATTGTGATAGTAAAAAAACGCCCTCTTAGTAACGCTATTCTTACCGATCAGTTCTGCGGTAATAAAATTGCCAATTCGATTATAAAAAAGATTTAACCTTAGTTCAGCAAAACCCGCCGAACCAACCAAACGCTTTGCAATTCCGGTCTGAACCGAAAAACCCTGCTCACGGGTAATATTAGTATCAAGCCGGATCGCGTACCTGTAACCTCCAAGTAGATTCTCCATACTTTCAAATACTATTAAAGGGGTTCGAAATCCAGTGCCTGCCGCAAAATCAAAATCAAATAAACCTGGTGACATCCTTAACGCAGCGTAGGGCGAGAGAAATGTACCGTATAAAGAGTTAAGATCGAGCCTAAGCGCCGCAAGGATCTCATGCTCGAAATTTAAAAATGGAAGAGCGATCTTCCTACCAACCGTCCAAAACCCCAGTCCGTTCTCCGTGTAAACATCATTAAAAAGACGCGGGTCGCTTATTCGTTGGCGGGAAAAAGAAACTCCGGAAAGGAGGTAAGGTAAACCGAAAGTAAATTCGCTGAAAACATTAAACTGCCCTGTCCGGTACCACATCATCTCGGTAACGCCATCCTCATTGTAATAAGACAGGGTAGTGCGTAAGGCGAACTCCTTACCAGCCGTTGTTAAACCTGTGTGTTGCCACAGGTCCCATCGACGCAGATTAACCTTTTCGGCATTGGGATTGATAACATATTCTGAATCTGGAATAATCGCTCCGCTTCGACGCTGTTCACTTCCCCAAAGCCCTCCGGCGATAAAACGCCAGTTCACACCTGGGAAAAACTTTGCGTTGGCAACCAAGACATTACGCTGGTAAGCTGTATTTTCAGCAAGTTGGTCTGAATTCCGATCAACAGGCTGACGGTCACTACGGGCACCGATTGCACTCACAGCCAACGGACTTAAATTGCTGCCGAAAAACACTGAAAAATCGTTACCATAATTATAGCATCGTGTATAGGCAGACTTGGACTCAAAACTCTTAGCCGGTTCAAGTAAACGGATATTCACTGCCCCGGCAACCGCATCTCCTCCCCACAATGCTCCCGATGCACCCTTCACAACCTCCAGCCGGTCAATCATATCAACGGGAATCATATCGAGTATATAACGCGCCCCCACAGCCACGGAACAACGGCATACCTTCCATCAAAACAAGTGAATAGCGCCCGGGGAGCCCCTGAATAGAAATCTCGCTCGCCTCACAGGCACTGCATTTCCGTTGTAGTTGAACGCCAGTCTCAAGGGTCGCCGCCTCTCCTATTGTTGCCTTCCCTGCCTGTTCCGCGATCTCCTTAGGAATAACCACCGTTGGTGCCGGTGATTTTGATTCGTGGATTACCCCTCTCTTCCCCGGGGTCTCAACCGCTGGCATTTTCAATGCAACCTCAGTTAATTTAACATCCCTAATCACCCTTTCTCCATGTCGTACTAAAACATTAAGTGTCTCAGACTTAAAACCCATAAACTGATAAATAACCCAGAACTCACCGGACACAGGCACCTCAAAATAGTACCTACCTTCCTCATCTGTAGTGGCTCCCACCTGATAACCATCTAACCAGACCTGTGCGCCAATAAGAGGTTTGTTTTTAGAATCTAAAACCTTGCCGCTTATTGCCCCGGGATATGGTAAAGATAACTCTCATTAACTATCAATATGATAACAGAGATAAAAGCCTTTCTTATCATTTCTATTTATTAGACACAAAAGCGCCACCCTTTACTGCTCTTAGATGGAATGCCGCATAATTGTTTAACAGCTTAAGCATCCTCGGAGAGATTTTCTCCTCAACCAACTGGGCTACCGGTGTTAACAGCAAGCGCTTCAACAGGATGAGATCTGCCACACCGATACGCTCCTTAACCCGAGATCTACAATCCGGACACACCACCCCGCCCTTTATCAGGTCAAAACCCAAAAGAGATTGACCATCCCCCTCCAGAACTTGAAGCGAACTGTAACAAAAAACACACCGCTCCAGCATCGGCCGAAATCCTAAAAAAGTCGTAGTTTTGATGATAAAAGAACCGATCAGGGCGGAAAAATCACCCTGAACCGGGTTGGTACTTAACACCTCTAAACTGCTTTTTAATAACTGGAAAACCTTCGGTTCAGAATGATTGCGCAAAACAATCTGCTTAATAAAACTGACCAGCGTTGCGGCAGCCACAAATCGTTGATAATCATTAACGATCCCGGAATGAGCATTCAAAAGCTCAGCACTACCGACCACTGCCAGATCCCAGTTTTCTCTCAGGTAAAGCACCACCTGCGAATGGACAAATAGGTCCAGCGCCGCACCAAAACCATGCTTGGGCCGGCGCGCGCCACGCGCAATCGCATTGACCAACCCGAGTTCCTGACATAAAATGGTGACGATTTTTGACGACTCTCGCCAGTTGCGGGTCTGTAGGCAGATCGCCTCGGTATTCACCGGTTTTGCCATTTTTAGCCCTCAGAACGGATTTCTCCTACCAGTTCTTCTACCAAATCCTCCAGCGTAACGATACCAATCGCAACGCCGGGTTCATTCTCCAGCACTGCCAAGTGCTCACCCCTCCGCTGCATCAACCTCAGCAATTCCAGCACCCTGGTTTCTGGTTTTACTCGTAAAACCTGTCGACTACTCAGATTATCCGCAAGCAGGAGATCCTTGGCGATAATCACGCCGGTGATGTTTTCTGGTTTTTCTTCATAAACCGGAATGCGAGTAAATCCATACTCATGCAACAGTGCCAGCACATCATTCCGGGAAGCATTACGGGAAACTGACTTAACCCGCCGAAGTGGAATAGCGGCTTCAACAACCTTCATCTGGGAAAACCGAAAAAGCCGGGCGGTCATATTTCGGATACTAATTGGCGAACTTGTTGATTGTGGTATCATTCGTAAATAGTCCTCGCGGGTAAGATTAAAAACACGGGTTTGGGGCAAAATCCGGGCAAGGGCAGAAACCAGCGGAGAAAAAATCGCTCTTGTAAAATTCAAAAATACTGCGCTGACACGAAGCCAGTTGGTCGGTAGTGCTTGGGCTAAAGCCTTAGGTAAGTAATCCCCCACGATCAAGGTAAAAGACAAAACAACGCCGATCACCAATGGGGTAAATACCGCTCCGAACTCACGCACAAAATAATGCTCAAAAAGTTGCGTAGCGAAAACACTGGCAAGGTTTGCCCCAATCAATGAGGCAATAAGCGAATCGGTGGGCTTCTCCAGTGCGTGGAGTGCATCCTTCGCTCCGCTTTTCCCCTTTTTCGCCCAGGTTAATAGCCTTACCCAGTTTGCCCGATAGAGGGCGGTCTCAGTTCCCGCATAATAACCGGTTAAAATAATTAGAAAAAAGCCGAAAAGTAACTCCATTGATTAACTAAACCTTTTAATCAACACTCTTGATAGTTTGCGCTCGGATAAATCGGTAACGGTGAGCTGTAAATTTTGAAAAGTTATTGTATCGCCAATTTGCGCCAATCTACCGAGCCGGTCCTGAATAAAGGCGGAAAGTCGCTCGTGGTTGACGCCGGAAAATGCGTTGTCAAAAAGCTGATTAAGTGTTGCTATATCGATCTCGCCATCAACCAGAAACTCCGCTTCGCCGATTTTCTGATAGGGCACCTCCTCAACTGTATCAAACTCATCCGCAATTTCACCTAAGATCGTCTCCAGAATGTCCTCCAAGGTCACCAGTCCAGCAACCTGCCCAAACTCATCCACAACTATTGCAATGTGGGAATTTCTCCTCCTCAACTCATCCAGCACCGCGGAAAGTCGTTTGACCTCAGGAATAAAATAAGGCGGACGGACAACTGTGCTCACCGGCAGATTGGGATCGGGTGCGGTCAGCAGATCCTTGGCATAAACTACGCCCGTAATATTCTCAAGACTACCAGCATACACCGGCAACCGAGAGAATCCCGAATGCCGACAGGTTTCCAGCGCTTCAGCAACCCGGGATCCTACCGCCACCGCCACAATATCACTACGCGGTGTCATCACCTCGGAAACCGTCCGATGGTCCATTTCAATCAGATTACGCATAATCTCCTCTTCACCAACAAAAAGCACCCCCCGTCGTTTTCCTTCTTCAATAACCGCCCGAAGTTCATCATCACTAAGTACCAATGACTCGTTGGGTAAAAAACTAAAAATACCGCCCAGCTTTTCCAAAACCATCCCAACTGGTGCCAAAACCGGTTGTAAACCGCGAATGACCGGAGCCACCAGCCGGCTATATCTCTCCGGGTTACGCCTCGCTAACATCTTGGGCATCACCTCGCCCAAAAAAAGAATTGCCAATGTAATCAATACCCCGCCCACACCTAAGATTACCGCACGCGGTATGTGTATCTGATAACTAACCTGTAATAGGAAAAGCGTAAAAAGTGCAACAAGACTGATATTAACCAGCAGATTACCAAAGAGTAATACTGCCAACAACCGCTGGGGATGGGCTAGTAGTTTCTTAACCTCGGGCAAATCTGCGCTCCGCCAGACCGGCAAAGAAAAAAGCGCTGCCTCGGCACCCGAAAAAAAGGCTGAAAACAGCAGTAAAATGGCGCTACCCGAAATTGTTAACACCATAAATCGAACGAACTGTCTCAGCCGAGTTTTTTCATCTGGCTATGGGAAAAGCCTGCCAGATGTAAAATGCCATGCCGAACTAAAAACAACAATTCATCACTCAGTTTCACACCCATTTCCTTCGCCTGTTTCCTCGCTTGTTCCCGTGAGATATAAACTTCGCCAACAACCCTTTCATCCTGATATCGACTTTGACCTGACGGTTTAAGAGCAAATGAAAGAACATCGGTAGGACGGTTACACCCCCGGAACCGGCGGTTTAGTTCGGTGATATACTGGTTATTGGTAAATATGATATTAATCACACCTGCCGGCACATGTCCGTAAATCAAAGGGGCAAGCGAACAAACAAGTTTTTGAATTATCCTCTGCAGTCTGCGGTTCTCAGTGCCAAACACCTGAACCTTTAGACTATTACTGGGCAGGTGATAAGCCATTCTCTTTTCCCTCCTCATAAGCGCGAATGATTCTTGAAACCAAGGGGGGCCTGACCACATCAGTTTTGTCAAAGTGAACGATACTGATTCCTTCGATACCCGCCAGGATTTTTTCCGCCTCCACTAATCCTGAAATGTACTGATGGGAGAGGTCTATCTGGGTGATATCACCGGTGATAATTGCCTTGGAGTTCCAGCCCAAACGGGTCAGAAACATCTTCATCTGTGTTGAGGTGGTATTCTGCGCCTCATCTAAAATAATATAAGCATCAGAAAGAGTTCTCCCCCGCATAAACGCCAGCGGTGCGACTTCGATTACTTCCTGCTCAATCAACCGCTGGGTCCGCTCCAATGGCAGCATATCAAACAGGGCATCATAAAGTGGCCGCAGATACGGATCGATCTTCTCCTTGAATGTTCCTGGCAAGTAACCCAAAGACTCTCCGGCCTCAACCGCGGGCCGGGTTAAAATTATTCGGCTTGCGCGGCCCGAGATCAACGCGCTGACCGCCACGGCTACCGCTAAATATGTCTTGCCGGTACCTGCCGGTCCGATACCAAAAACGATATTGCTCTCGCTAATCGCCCCCAGATAACGCCGCTGATTTGCGCTCTTAGGTACGATCGCCTTGCGAGGGGTATGGATCACCGAAAGATCCACAGGTAATGGCTCCGGCTTCTCCAAAAGGCTCTTTGTTCCTTCAGTCAACCTCCCTTCCGCCTCGCGCAGGCGGTAAACCTCACTCTCGATCAACTCAGGAGTAATTCGCTCTCCGTGCCGACACCTGGCAATTAACCGTTCAAAAAGTTCCTGCAGTTCTGCTTTTTCGGTTCTGGGTCCAGAAAACCGCAAAAGCCCATCCCGATAAACAATATGGGTCCGATAAAAACGGGCGACGGTCGTCAAGTTAACATCAGCCGGACCAAGTAGTTCAACCTGGTCCACATCCTCGGCGGGAATAATATAACGCAACCGTTAATTATTTTAGCTCAACAAGCCCCGAATGTCAATCTTTATACCCGTTTCAGACCTTCATCCTATTTAAACTGACTCTCAAATCAAATCCCCGTCGGCGCAACTCGGCTATAAACCGCCGGCTCGGAATCACCAGTTCACTCGGCAGAACCCCCTTCTCTTTGATTTCGCCCCTACCCAGCATAAGGGCAACAATGGCGGCTGAAAACCCGGTGGTGCGCATCATCGCGGTCAAACCGGTGCGTGCATCCGCATAGTCAATCAACTGGTAACGGATTAACCTTGGCCTCCCCCCTTTTCTCCCGCGCACCTCAACCCGCAAAAGCACCACATCATCATCCTCAAACCCGACCACCCTTTCCAGAGCACACGCCAGTTCTGCCCGGGGCAGTTTCTGCCAGTCACCCACCGCGCTCTTCATTATCAATTGGAACATCAACCGGTGTCCTAAATAACGGATGGTCTTGTAATTTAGTTCCTTTACTTTACCTTTATAGAATTCTGGCAGGGTTGAAGAACCACCCGAGGTATTAAATGCCTCAAGTTGATTGAATGGAGGCGGAAACTCTATAATCTCTGGCTCGGTCAATGGTTTTACCCGTTTGATTTTCCCATCCTTTAGAACTAAACAGGGCTCCGCATACTCATTCAGCAATCCCTGAGCAGAAAAGACCAGCCGATAAAACAGCGGTGGCCTGGGATTTCTGGGTAACCCACCTACCCGGATTTTGACACTATCAACCTGCTCCAACCGGCTGATACCGTCCGCGGACAAAACATTCGTCATTCCCGGCGCCAGTCCACAATCCGGAATCACGGTAACACCGGCCTGAACTGCCGTGCGGTGCAATGCTCGTTGTTTTCTGACCACGGTGTTATTACCACCCAAATCACAGAAATTACAACCGGCGCGGAGCGCCATTTTGGTCAGTTCCAGATTGTAATTATAGGGAACGCAACTGACCGCAACATCACATCTCTGCAGTAACTCCCCAATTTGACTCGCGGCTATATCCCCCTCAACCGTTGTCAACTTAGAACTCTTAAGATACGAGCGCAATTTTCGCAGTCGGGCTCTATTGACATCAACCACATAAACCCGCCTGACATCCTCCTGATGGACAAAGTCAAACGCCACCGCCTTTGCCATCAAGCCCGAACCTAATATCAATACATCCATTCGCTTTCCTTTCCTTTTGGTCGCATCCGCTCCCAACCACCTGCCCCGCTCTCCCCAATTTAATATACCACAAATTTTTCACCGGTCAATCACCTTAAAAACAGAACCTACCGATGTCATTGCGTTCTGCTTTTTCAGGTCATTGCGAGTCCGCCGTAAGGCGGACGTGGCAATCTCAATACGCAAAGAGATTGCTTCACTCCGTTCGCAATGACGAAGGGAGCGGGTGTCATTGCGTTCTGCTGTAGGGGGGTAGCAATATCTCTATGCGTCAAAGCAGGACTCCAACGCAAAGAGATTCCTTCGCTTCGCTCGGAATCACGGAAAAGGGGTGTCATTGCGAAAGCGAAGCTCGCACTGCCGAAGGCGGGGGGCAAGAGCCACAACAATCTCAACGTACCGGGATCCCCTCCTGCCCCCCCCCCGTAGAGTGGAATGACAGGATAGAGGATGTATTCTATTGATACTGTTGACTTTTTTGTTATAATTTCACTCAAACAATATCCGGTTTGTACAACTTTAAAAAATAAAAAGGAGTAAAGTATGATAAAGAAAAAGGCTAAGAAGACGGTCAAAAAGACCGCTAAAAAAGTCACGAAAAAAACGCCGAGAAAAACCGCCCCGAAGAAAAAGAAAAAGGCGGTAAAGGCGCCGACACTTTTAGATAAGAAACGTGCCGATTTAGCAGGACCTGGCGTCGGCACTTACGAAGAGGTGGAAAAGGTTCTGCCCAAAGACTACCGACCGATCCTGAATAATATGGAGACGATGAAGGCACTTTATGCGGTGAAACGCTATATTGAGGATGGTCTGGCACGAGAGTTGAACCTGCAAATGGTGCAAGTGCCTTTGATTGTCGAACGGGAAAGCGGAATGAATGACAACCTTGACCGGGACGGTTCAAGAACCCCGGTGGAATTCCCCTGCGGTTTGGGTATCTCGCCACGGATTAACGCCCAGATTGTCCAGGCAGCAACCAAGTGGAAACGGTGGGCATTGAAACAGTTTGGTTGCAAAGTAGGAGAAGGCATCAACACTGATATGCGCGCCGTGCGCAAGGACTACTTCCTTGACCACGACCACTCCTCTTATGTTGACCAGTGGGACTGGGAACTGGTGATAAGACCTGAAGACCGTAACCTGGAATTTCTGAAGTCGGTAGTCAAAAAAATCTGGAAAGTTCTTACCGGCGCCGAAGAGTATGTGCAAGAACTCTATCCGCAACTAAAAGATCCGCGCTATCCCAACCTCCCCAAAGAGTTACCCTTTATTCATGCCGAGGAAATTCTTGAACGTTATCCGGATTTACCCCGCAAACAAAGAGAAACCAAACTCCTGCAAGAGTTTGCTCCCGCGGTATTCATCATCGGTATCGGGTATCCGTTAAAAGATGGCCTGCCCCACGAGATGCGTGCTGCTGACTACGACGACTGGATCACCGATACATCACACTGGACTGGCAAAGAAACTCACGGCTTGAACGGCGATATTCTGGTCTGGAATCACCTGACCAAGCGCCGGCACGAACTGTCATCGATGGGTATTCGAGTTACCAAGGAAACATTGGTGCTGCAACTGAAGATGGCTGGACAACTCGACCGACTTTCATTGCCCTATCACCGGATGATAATGAATGATGAGATTCCTCTGTCTATTGGCGGTGGCATCGGTCAGGCAAGGACATATATGCTTTTACTGCGCAAGGCGCATCTGGGAGAGGTTACGGTTACGGTCTGGGCTAAACAGCTCCACGAAATCTGCGAGCGGCACAACATCTTCGTGTTAAAATAATAGCAAACAAGTTGTTTCATAAAAAATGGTGAGGGTCACGGTAGGTCCAGTTACGCGGCAATTTTATTGACCGAGCCGTTGTAGTGTACCGGGCCTACGTGCCCTCAGTTTTTAGACTACCAAAAATCATTTTTTGGTTCAAGTGTTTTTTTGCGGCCTGGTTCATTAACGTCTTATGCCATAAGTGCTTGATTTTTCAAATCATTAGAAATCAACCAAAATTTTCCCCATTTACAATCACTTTTAACCACCTTGAGGGGGGTAGAAAAATATCTCTGCCGATTTGAATACCTGAGATTAAATTAAACCTGTCAATCGTCTATTTGGTAAAAACCAGTTTTTGCTGATAGCGATGCTGACCGGCACTGAGTTCAAGAATGTAAACCCCGGCATTATCCACCTTAATCGGAATTGAGTGCCAGCCCGAATTCAGCCACCGGTTAAGAAAAACTCGCACGGTTCTGCCGGTCGGCTCAATCAACCGCAGGTTAACATCAGCCGCACACACCAGATTGAAATTAACCCGGCGCTCCCCCGGTCCCAGTGTCGGTTTAACCTCAAAGCCACGGTCAAAAACCATAACCGGCAACTCATCAACATTGACCCCGTTCCGGGTCCGCACCAGCATCGAATCGGTTGTAGTATTACCCACCACATCCGCTGCCCGCACAATCACCCAGTACTCACCATCACCGATCAGACCGGTTGCCCATTTACCGGTGGTATCAGTTGCCTCAATCAAGGAGTCGCCATCGGTATTGGTGATAATGTAATAATAGACACGGTTTTCATAATCACCCTGCGAACGGCAGGTGTTATCCCGTTTGTAAACCACATTGACCAGCGCACCTTCCAGCCGATTGGAAAACTCCACCCCCAGCCGCCACGGCACCACCACCAACCCATCTGCCCGGCGAATCATATACTCAATCCGGTAAGGCGCGAGTCGGTCCCAGACCGTATCTCCGGTTGTAAACCCGGTCCGGTCAAAAATCCGGGCAATTATATCCACATCACCAACAAGTGAATCCGGATTCAAATACTGGTTATTCCGGTTATCCCGGCAGAAGGCAAACCGCTGTCCGGTTCGGGCGTTTTCAAAAACCGGTGCCTCAATGTCGGTGTTGGGCTGGAGAACGAGCAGTGGATTCTGGATGAACCACCAGGTTGGACTTGGAAACCGCTGCCAGGTAGCACCAGTATCAGAAATTCTGGCAAAGTGTAAGTGGTCAAACGTGGCATCAACCGGCCAGGCAACAAGATAACCGATAACCTCTCCCTCCTCCACCCGATCACCTAAATTCTTGTGCCATTTTCCCGGGTCAATGTGCGCATAAAGCCAGCCCTCTGCCCTGCTGGTATAGGTCAACGGCGAATCACAAACCGCGAGCCGGTAATGCAGTTCCTCTTGAATTGTGCCCCACGCCTTAACCCAGCCGCTGGCAACTGCCCGCACCTCAACACCTGAAGTGTCCGGGGTCAATATATCAATCCCATTATGGAAATACCCACCACTTCCGTAGTTCTGATACTCACCCCAGTTATTACCGATCGGATGGACCATATCAACCGGTGGAATAGGCCAGAAGATGTTAAAACAGAAAACCGGGAATAACAGAATACCCATTAACTTAATTTTAATCATAAAATCGCCCGCTCAAAAGTCAATTATTTAACATCCCCCTCCGCAATGCCTGATAAGACCAACCCGCTCATCCTACCCAAAACCGTAACTACCAGCATAACAAAAACGCTCCTACCAACTCCCCTGAACACCAAACCTGACACCTCCACCACAACCCCGCTTCCCACCACAACCCTGACCCCACCGATTACCAAAAACACCACCACCCGGACCACCCTGATACCAACCATAACCAAAACGAACCCCAAAACCCAGCCCAACACCGTCCTGGATACTGGGGAGGGGGCAGACTAATGCCGTGTCCTGATACATAAGTTATTGCAAAACAATAACTTAAAAATTGAGTGTTAATATTTGCCCGTTTCTGGGATCTTATTATTGGAAATGTTAAACCGAAAGGAGATAAAGATGAACCTAAACAAAAAAGAGCTTTTTAATCGGGTAGAACAGCAGGTCCTTAAATATGCCCAAAAACAGGACCCGAAAAATATTATGTTGACCCTGAAAAACCGGCGCACCGCGATGGTTGTCAACTATGCCCGTTATGCAATAGTTGCCAGCCGGATTTATCTCCTGGTCCGGCGGATCTGCGAGGCAAACTGCATTCCGTCCATCTATCGGCGCTGGTATTACACCTTTGCGCTGGAGGTAGAGAAGGTCTGCCGGCTCTATCCTGAAAACGAGAAATGGTTTGAACTTAAAAACCGGCGGGAAAAATGGGAAAAACGGGGACTTGATCCTGATATCCTGGTTAAAATTGAGTGCCGTGTCCGGAGGCTTAAATCTCACCCGTCATCTCAAAAGTAGCGAATCCGGCTGGGTGAGCAGCTGATAAAGCAGTTTGAATTTCGGCAGGTTCGCGAAAAATACTATTGCCACTGCCAGGAGCAGAAACAGAGTTACCACCCAGATGAAACTGTAACCACCACTCCGTGTCCGCCTCATTTTCTCCAGCCTTTGCAGTTGGGCAAGGATCTTTCTTGCCCGCTCCTCGTCGGACTCTGGAACTTCAGGTGGCATAACCCTGCCTCATAATTTACCCCGATGAATAAACTTGTCAAGCAGAATTTTTTTCGTTATTGTGTCTAATATAAAAACCAGGAGATCAGTAATATGCATTATAAATTATTAATTATCCCGTTTTTTATTGTCATCCCGCTTGTTACCGCTCAACCGCGCGGGCAGATGCCGATAAAAGGAAATGGAATCATCAGCGGTTTTGTCTGGGATGGGGAACTGTCTCACCCAATTGAGTATGCCAATGTTGTCCTTTATCGCCAGCGCGACTCCTCAATGGTCAACGGCACGGTTACCGATGAGCGGGGCAGATTTACCCTTACCGAACTGCCACCGGGCAGATATTACCTTGAGGTCTCATTTATCGGTTTTAAGACCAGCCGGATTCCCGATATCCAACTTGGACCCGACTCCCGGGTTAACCTCGGCAAAATTGAACTTCAGCCTGCGGTTATCCGAATGCCCGAAGTTGAAGCCACCGCAGAAAAGCCAAAACTGGAATACCGAATTGATAAAAAGGTGATCAATGTTGCCCAGAATCCCGCGCTCCAGTCCGGCAGTGCGGTTGATGCCTTAGAACAGGCGCCTGCGGTTAAGGTTGACATTGAGGGCAACGTTACCCTGCGCGGTCTAAGCAGTTTCACGGTGTTAATTGATGGCCGACCCAGCCCACTTGAGGGGAGTGAGGCGTTAAAGCAGATTCCAGCCACTACGATTGAAAGAATTGAGATTGTAACCAACCCTTCTGCAAAATATGACCCGGAAGGCAAGGCAGGCATTATCAATGTCATTTTAAAAAAACAGCGCCAATCCGGCATCTCCGGAATCCTTAACTTAAACACCGGAAATTATGGCCAGTTTGGCGGCAGTCTGCTGTTGAGTGCCAGAAATCGGCTCGGCACCTTCTTCATTGCACCAAACCTGAACCGGTTTGCCTTTCCCGGCACAAGGGAGGCAACAACCTGGACCATCACCCGGACCGGTGATACCATCTATCGCACCTCATCTGGCGATATGATTTACGCAAGAAAGGTTTACGGCTTGCGTGCCGGAGCAGAACTCCAGTTGACCCCCAATAACCGATTAAACCTCTCCGGCAGAATCGGTGGCAATCAGGGCAACCGGGGGCAAAGGGCGCTTTATAAAACCTGGGGTACAGGAAAAAACGAAACCTTAAACTTCACCGGTGGCACCGACGCACGCGATTATGGCAACCAGTATTCATTGGACCTCAATTTCAGCCACAACTTTGGCAAAAAGGAAAATGAATTAGCCATCAATGCAGGACTCTTCGGCAACCTGCACAACGACTCCACCCGGACTGAAGACAGCGTTGCCGGCAGAATAAGCGACGGCAGGATGACACTTAATAACCGTTATGGCAACCGGTTAAACCTAAAAATTGACTACACCCTGCCGTTACGGGAAAAGGACAAACTTGAGGCAGGCTATCAGGCAAACCTCAGGCTGGGTCCGAATCAGCAAAGCAAATTAGCCCTCTTTGACACTGCCACCCAGACCTACCTCTCTGACACCACCTATCATCATAACTCAAATCAGACCGAAAATGTCCAGGCGGTTTACGCAACCTACTCGTTAAATTACCGGCAATTCGGTGCGCTGCTGGGCTTGCGCACCGAATACAGCACCAGGGGGGTAAAAATTGACGGACAGACTGCCACACCAATAAGCCAGTTAGACCTTTTTCCCAGCCTCCATCTCTCATACAGTTTTCCAGGTGAAAGGCAACTGATGGCAAGTTACACCCGGCGGATTGACCGGCCCCGCGGCTGGGACCTCTCTCCGTTTATCACCTGGCTGGACCCCAAAAATGTCCGCCAGGGCAATCCGAACCTGAAACCGGAATACATTGATGCGTTTGAAGCCGGTTTTCTCCTGCCTTTAGGCAGATCCCGGCTCACACTTGACGGCTATTACCGGCTCACCCACAATCTGATCCAGCGATTTGACTCAATCTATCAGGATGATATCATTCTCCACACGGTAAAAAATGCCGGCACCGACCGGGCAGTTGGGCTGGAAGCCAACTTAGACATTAACCTGTTCCGGCTCTGGAATATCAATTTAACCGGGGATCTCTACGACTACCGGCTCAGAAAAGACAACAACACCGACACCACCAGTTTCAACTGGAACATCGGCATCACCACCGACCTCACATTTCCCACCGGCACAAGACTCCAGATTCAGGGTAGATACGAAAGCCCGACTGTTACCACCCAGGGCAGAGAAGGAGCAAGCCTTTTCTCCAGCATCTCTGCCCGTCAGGCCCTGTTCAACCGGCAACTCCTTCTGACCATCTCGGCAAGAGACATCTTTGCCAGTTCATTCTACGAAGGTGAAACCCGGGGCGAAAACTTCTACACCTGGTCCCGCTTTGGCAGAAAAGGGCTCTCCTTCTCTTTAGGCTTGACCTACAACTTCAACAACTACAAACCCGAGCGCCGGCGCACCACCGAAGACCACGAAGAAGAAACCCCGATGTTTGAGTACTAACTGATAAATCGCAAAAACTTCATTTATATTCCGCAAAATTGACAGATTTCTTACATTGCTTGACAGGAAGGATTGATAGTTTAAGATATAAGAAAACATATACTAACAATGCCTTATAGACCCGTTAATCAAGATAAACAACAAGAAGAATTAGGGTTATTTGATTCAGAACCACATTGGGAAACAAAAGGCATCTTTTCAGACCATTATCTTAGAACAAGACTCCGTACAAGCAACCTGTTTCCGACAAAAGAACGGGTCGACCCTTTATATCAATTCTGCTTAAGTCTCTGGTATCAGCTTAGAACACCACTTTCAAAACAAAACGAGGCAGTAACCCGACAAGAACTGATCGATAAGGTTTTAGCAGCGCTGGGGTTCTCATTCTTGCCAAATCAAGCTTTGCCTGCTGGACCTGGGCGAAAACAAGAACCTGATTATTTGCTATACCCGGACGAGGCGACTAAAAGTGCGGTTATCGGCAAATCAAAGCCGGAACAATACGGTGCGGCGATTGCCATCTTAGAGGCAAAAAAAGTTAATCACCCCCTTGATGCGGTATCTAAAAAAGAGACGCCGGGTCGGTTTCCACACCAACAAATTCGGGATTATCTCCAGGCGGCTACCACTCAATCAGGACAAGCCTATTTCCGCTGGGCAATTCTTACTAATGGCAATCGCTGGCGGTTATATTGTCGAGAAGCGCCACCCGAGGCATATTTTGAACTGGATTTTGAGTTAGCGCTGCGCTCGGTTGATAATTTTGCCTTTTTTGTAGCACTATTCCAGCCATCAGTATTTATTCAGGATGCTGACGGATTATGCCCGCTGGACTACCTGCGGACAGAATCGCTGGAATATCAGATTGCATTGGAAGATGACCTACGAGAGCGTGTTTACAACATTCTTCTTGATTTAGCTAACGGGTTCTATCAGCTACCGAAAAATAATATTGGAAGTGAAGATTGTGATGAGTTATATGAGAATTGTTTAATTTTTCTTTATCGACTGCTGTTTATTCTTTATGCCGAAGGCCGGGGACTTCTACCGGCAAAGCCAAAACCGCATACCGGGTCAAACAAAAATTACCGGGAACGTTATAGTCTGCAAAGACTAATTCATCGTCTTCGCTCCCCTAACAAATATAACAGTGATGACTTTACCGACCTCTATGAAGAGTTACTAAAATTATTTCACCTGATTAATGGTAATAATCCAGCCCAAAACCGAGCCTGCAATGTTCCGCTCTACAACGGCGGGTTGTTTGATCCAAATAAATTCCCGAAATTAGAACAATGGCGGCTGGGTGAGAAAACACTGGCAGAGGTCCTGCGCGGGCTTATCTTCGCCAGATTGCCGTCTCGCCCCGGACAACAGGCGCAGATAGACTTTGGCGAAACAATTGATTATGCCGATTTGAATATTCGGCAGTTGGGTTCAATTTATGAAGGACTGTTAGAAAAGCGCCTTGCAGTATCAGGCAATAAAATAGTGTATATTGAAGATAAAGAAAAGCGGAGAAGCACCGGCTCTTATTACACGCCTGACTGTGTTGTCCGGTATATTGTGGAGAATGCACTGCAACCGCTATGCGACCGCATAGAAGTTAAACTCAGAGCAAGAGCGACAGAAGGGGCAGTTATCAAAGATGACTCATTTGCAAAGGATGTTCTCAAACTGAAAATACTTGACCCGGCGATGGGCAGCGGACACTTTCTTGTCCGGGCGACCGAATACCTTGCCGATAAGATTATTAATCACGATACCACCGCACTCAAAGTGGAATGCGTCCCGCCCGGAATATCCCACGCCGAGGCAGAACTGGCATACTGGCGCCGACAGGTAGTGGAACACTGCATCTATGGTGTGGATTTAAACCCCCTTGCCGTGGAATTAGCCAAACTGTCCTTATGGCTAACCTGCATTGATATAGACAAACCCTTAAATTTTCTTGACCATCACCTGGTTTGCGGAAACTCTCTCATCGGTGCGGAAATCGGCGATTTGGCTGGGTTGTCCAGCACCTCCGATACAATTAAAATGTCCTTGCCATTTGGCCCTGACCTTAAGGCGGCAATCGCCGATGCGGTTCTGGCACTTAAAGAAATAGAGATTACAGAGTCAGAAAATTTACAGGCGGTCAAAAGCAAGGAAATACTCTGGCAAAGGCAGGTAAGGGAAAAACTACTGCCATTCACAGAGGTGGCTGACATTTGGACCTACAACTGGTTTGATAAAATTCTTAATGAGGACGAATATCACCATTTAGCCAGCCTGATTATCGCCCAGCCTGACAGACGCTCAAAAGCAGGTAAAGAATTACGCCAGATTCTAACTCGTATAGAGAAAAAACTGAATGATGCCCGTAATAAGTATCGCTTCTTTCATTGGGAACTTGCATTTCCAGAAGTCTTCTTTGAATCTGATGGTTCTTCTCACCAACAACCGGGTTTTGATGCAGTAATCGGTAATCCCCCTTATGACATTTTTACCGAAGACTGCTATTTCAGCCGCTCACTTGCCGCTGGAACCGGGAACCTGTTTGGCCATTTCATAGCCAGAGCGCTGAAACTCACGAAACCAGGAGGCAGTTTCGGGTTTATCGTGCCATTGTCATTTTCCTGTGGTGCTGACTACGAAAAACTGCGACAGGCTTTATACCAGCGTTTTGGAAAACTGGTTGCCTCGCACTACTCTATCAGACCGGGAAAGATTTTTCCCGGCGTTGACCAGCGGGTTACCATTTTTATCGCTAACGAAGAACCCAGGGACGGGTGTTTAGTTTCATCCTCAAGATTATACCGGTTTCATCAGAAAAACCGGGACAAAGTGGTGTTAAATCCGGAAATGGGTAAAGTTGGCAGGTTGACTAAAGGATTTATACCCAGAGTAGCCAACCCGATTGGAGCCCGTATTTATGCCAAGTTCCGGTCAATTCCAACCACTATCGGCACATACGATGCTGACCCTGCCAAATCCCCTCCATCTGCCCGATGGTGGTATCATTCTGTCGGGCGATACTGGATAAAGGCTTACGACTTCCTCCCATTATTCCGGCGTGATGGCAAGCAATCTATATCAACCAAAATTGTCCCTATGGCATCAGCGAATCCACGGGCAAAGGTTGCCTCTGTTGGGGTAGTAAACTCTAACTTATTTTATTTTTGGTGGATACTCCAAAGCGATGAATTTGATATTCTCAAAAGCCAGGTTTTGTCAATGCCAATGCCTGAGTCGGTGTTGAATGACCGGTTGCTCCGCAGGGCGGTTGCCCGGCTTATGGCAGATTATAAAGAAAAAGCCATACGCAAGCGGATAAAGGCGGGTGGAAAAATTGTCGATATGCAGGAAATACATGCCCGATTATCAATGCCCCTTATCAATGAAATTGACCGCTTGCTTGCACCGCACTACGACCTTAACGAAGAGGAACTTCAGTTTTTGACGACCTATGACCTTGAATTCCGTTCTTCGGGCGATTAAGGTGAAAGTGCGGTGCATAGTAAAGTTAAAGTATTTTTTAAGCAAATTATTAAGAAAAAGAAAAATAGCAATACAAAGGCAGATTCCAACTCCGTTGCCCTCGTTTAGTGATTATGAAGCAAAAATTATTGAAATATATCAGAACGAGTGGCGCACAATTATCCAAACACAGATGCATTTTAATGATCTCTTAGTTAGACTCCGCACCGTTACAATCACCGCATTGGCGACACTGGTAGGTGCAGCCGTTGCTATTATCCAAATTGCCAAATTGCGTGATGGTGCGGCAATTGTTGTGTTCTGGGCGCCATGGTTTATCTGGTTGATAGTCTTTGTTCTGGACTTCTTTTATTATCATAGATTACTAATCGGCTCGGTGAAAGCGGCATTGAAGTTTGATGACAATAAATTCTTCCAAAAGCAGGGTTTATTTGGTATGACTCAAGTAATTACTGATACGGTAACTCCTCCTACCTCTCGGTGGATGATAGGAATATATTACTTTGCTCCATTTATGGTTGCTATTATAGTATTTGTTTTATTATGGAGAACAAACATAATTAAAATTGCATTTTAAGTGGCACCAGATTTCTAAAATTGGCAAAATAGTAGAAATACCGTTAAGACCATAACCATCGGCGGATTAAGAGCCTCGGTTCGCCAATTCTTTTCTGCCGACCTCGCTGAAATTGGCGAACCGGTAAAAAGTTACCTTGGTAGGTAAAATCTATAAGGTCAGAATTTGCCGCCGGAAAATATTATAGCAGGAGGAAGAATCCCGCGGATGTTTGAGTATGGAACTTTCCTATCAAACCATTCCCTGATCAATACATGAGCGCCTACCGGTTAAGGTGGGTACTGAGTTAATACAGAACCGCGCGTCTCCCTTATCTTGTGATAACGACCCTGCGTAACACCGATTGCTTGCCAGTGTCTGCTGACCGCACAAAATAGACCCCGGGCGCAAGGCGCGAAACATCATTTGCACCGGGTTGCAACTCCATCACCCTCCGACCGGAAATGTCAATCAACTCCGCCCTGTATGCTGAATGCGGTCTGCTGTCTACCTGCAGGTTGAGCACGCCGCGGATGACGGTCGGGACGGTGTTCAGCTTCGGGTGGCCCGCGCCCGGCGTCTCCGCGATTCCCAATGTCTGGTCATATTTGATGGTCACGCAGTCCCAGAACCGACCAGGGTACTGTCCTGCTCCAACAACATAGACGTAACTCGTTCCTGACAGCGCGATTCCGCAGACGTCCGTCCCATCCTGTTCTGGTGTGTAGAGGGTGTGCCAGACCTCGCTGCCGTCCGGCGCATACTTGACCGTCAGAATGCTGTTACCATCCCGACTGCTTACACTGTGCGCACAGACATAACAGTTGCCCTGCTCATCAGTCACAATGCCATAGGGCCAGTCGTTACGGTAGTCGAGCGTGTCGCCGTATCTGACCACCCATTCCCGAGTTCCGTCAGCCAGATACTTAGCAACCACCATGTAGTTGTTGTTGCCTTCGTGATTGACCACTCCGGCGACGTACGAACTTCCGTTCGGACCGCTTGCAACCCGCAAACCCGCGTCGCTGTTCTGCCAGCCGCCATCAAAGACATCGGCCCAGAGCGAATCGCCATCCGGGCTGTACTTGATGACTGCGATGTCGATGTTGTAACTTGCGTCGTACCGGTATCCACACACCACCACGCCGGTCCGATCAAGCGCGAGACGATACGCATCGGCACCAATCCCAGCCCAGTAGTTCCTTCTCACCCAGGCGGTATCGCCGTTCGGACGGTATTTGATACAGAGAAAATCCCAGCCGGTTCCCTGACCGATTCGGAACCCGGCCAGATAGACATTGCCGGCTTCGTCCACTTTCATATCATAGGGTCGGTCCTCGCCAAGGTGGTTGTAGGTTCGAACTCAGACGGTATCAACCGCCTGCACAAAAGAAACGCTGGTTCCGAACGCCAACAACACACACAGAAGACGGTTCATGGTTCCTCCTTATCTTGTTACCATAACCTTGCGGACACTGGTCGCCTTTATTATCCAATTAATTATGATTTCTGTCAAGTAAAAACAACCACCCCTTTGTCAAAACAAACCGAATAATGTCAGCAGGTATCGGGCTCGTTGGGTTTAAAGTTGGGAGATCTCATCTATTTATTTAATTTATCTTGACAGATTATTATAACTTGTTATAATTTAGTAAGATTAATACGATTTTTAATTCCCAAAATTATCATCCCCATAGTCGGAGGGGGGGGAATTAAAATATTGATCGCTAAACATACCCGCCATCGCGGGCAAAAAGGAGGTAAAGTGCAGAGGATTGTTGGAAAATGGCTGATAACATTTATCGCTATCCTCGCGATAAAGACACAGGCTCAACAATGGGTTGCAAGATATGACGACTTTCAGGGTGATGATTATGCCCAGGCAATCGCGGTAGACAGGTCGGGTAATGTTTATGTCACGGGCAGTGTCCGGGATTCAAGCCGAGGTGAGGACTACTTTACAATCAAGTATAATTCTTCCGGTAACGCAGTTTGGGTAGCGAGATATGAAAACGACAGTTTAGATCCCCAAAATAGAGACAAGGCGTTTGCACTTGCTCTCGACGGTTCTGGAAATGTCTATGTTACCGGAACCAGTCGTATGACCGGTCAGGCTGAAGACTGTGTTACCATCAAGTACAACTCCAATGGTGAGCAGGTTTGGGTTGCAAGACACGATGGCTCAGTCCATAACTCTGATGAGGCATTTGCCATCGCGGTAGATGACCAGGGAAATGTCTATATCACCGGTTGGAGTTCTGACCCCACCTTTCTTTCCTGTCTTACGGTCAAGTATAACTCCTCTGGGGTAGAACAATGGCATGCAATATTTGATGATGACCCTAACTGGGAGGATAGGCCGTTTGCCATTACGGTAGACGAAGCGGGCAATGTCTATGTTGCCGGGTACAGCAGAAATATCTATGGTCCCAATTTTTTAACGATAAAGTATGACCCGCATGGCACAGCGTTGTGGGTTAGAATATATAATGGTCCGGCTGAGGACGATGATGTGGCGAGAGCAATTGTGCTAGATCAAGAAGGCAATGTCTATGTTACCGGGTACAGTTATTACTCATCTCAACCTAACTATTCCTCTTATACAACGATCAAATACAGTCCGATAGGCGAACAACTCTGGCTGAGAAGATATGATGGTCCGGTTAGTGCTCTGAATGAAGCGTACGCAATGGCGCTGGATGGTGAGGGTAATGTTTATGTTACCGGGAGAACCATGGGCTCGGGTAATTCCAGTTGGGACTATACAACGCTAAAATATAACTCTGCTGGTGATTTGATTTGGGAGGCAAGATATGATAATGGGGATGAGGATATCGCAACGTCAATCGCAGTTGATAGTGCTGGCAATGTTTATGTTACCGGGGGAAGCGAGGGAATCTCTAATTATGATTATGCGACCGTGAAGTATAATCCTGCCGGTGGGCAAGAATGGGTAATAAGATACAACAACAACCCTGGCTATGGCGATGATTGGGCATCGGCAATTGCGGTCGATAACTTCGGCAATGCCTATGTCACAGGATGGAGCACCGGGTATGGCACTTTTCGTGACTATGCGACTATGAAGTGTTCGGATGTGGGAGTAGCCGAAAAACCAGAAATCAAAAACCGATATGTCGGATTAGAAGTAGAACCCAATCTCCTTGTCAAGTCTGCAACGATCCGATATTACCTGCCTACCAAAGCAAACATCTCGTTGGGTGTTTATGATATAGCAGGCAAATTGGTCAAAAGTATTAGATCCGGGGTTGAAGAGCCGGGTTATCACCAGGTCGAACTGAACAATACCCATCTCGGTTCACCTCTTCAGACGGGCATTTACTTCGTAAAACTTGAGACATCAGCATCTAAACTTGTTAGAAAGATATTAGTACCCCGCTGAGTTATAGAAGGTTACTGGACTACTTTTAAGGAACCGCAATACTAAAAATAACGGCGCCCGATTTTTCTCGGACGCCATTAGGAGGTACGATGGTTTCTTTTTCTCTCGACTGCTGAATTTTAATCTGCACACCCCTACAGCCTGTTAATGCCGGCACAATAAATGGTATTGGTATAAAAGACCGCTGTCAAGCAAATTTTTTTAATTAGTTAAAACATTGAAAAATAAATACTTATCATACCAACACCCGAAAAACGGAGATGCCCAAAAAATCCCTGTTTTTTAGGTTCTTGATTTATGGTGTGTTAGCGAATTATACCCCCTAAAAACGAAAACCACCGGAAATTAAAACCATCTACGAACCAAAAAGACTAAACTTTACGAGTTCCTGATGTTTAAGATATTGATATTAAGTTAGTTGGTAAAAATCTACCTTTTTCTTGCCCGAATGAAAAACCTTCTGCCCAAATTGGATTTGGCTTAACAACTCCTAGTTGACAGGAGGTAGTCGGTAAGTATAATTTGACAGTAAGTAAGGAAAGGAGTTTTATGAAAAGACTTTTTAGCCTTATTACTATCTCTTTTATTTTTTTTGCCCTCTGTCACAAACCACCCTCAACCGTTTATGACTACCTGTTGAGCGACTATAATGACTGTATATCTCCCCCTTCTGGCGAGGAGAATAACTGGATAACAATTATCGGCGGTAACCACACCGGACAATTTTATGTCTCGCCCAATGGCAATGACCAGAACCCGGGCAGTTTTGAGAAACCATTTAGAACTATCGCCAATGCGGTTACCCGTCTATCACCAGGAGATACATTGGTTGTCCTTGCCCGGGACCCTAACCAGAGACCGGTTATTGCCGGTGAGAAAAACCTGCTTTCCGCTTTTGACATCTCTAACTGTCGTTATCTAAGAATTGAAAACCTGGAGATTACGAGTGCGAATAAGGCGCATTTCCGTGAGGCAATTTCTGGTACCGGTGGACCGGTTGAGTATGTGATACTAAAAGACCTAAACATCCATCATCTTGATGAGTTTGGGATTGATATCGGTGATGCCAACCACCTCCAGATTGTCAACTGCCAGATAACCTATTGTGGATTCGGCGCGATCGGCGGTCCTGCCGGTGAGCAGGGTGGCTGGCGTAACATCCTGATTGATAACTGTAATCTCTCCTACAGTGGCCATTATTATCAGGGTGGTGATGGCTCGAATCGGCCCTATGACCGGCCAGATGGATTTGGCATTGAGACCTCAGCCGGCCCGATCGAGATTCGCAACACCACCGCCACTCATAATTATGGTGATGGACTTGATTCTAAGGCACAGCGCACCTATATCCATGAGTGCTTAATAGCCAATAACTCCTGCGATGGGGTAAAACTCTGGGGCGACTCATCGCGAGTGGAGAATACCTTAATCTACGGCCGCGGTGATGGTAATGCCACTACCACGCCGTGGTCACCGCTGGTCATCAGTACCGAGAACCCCAATGCCCATTTTGAACTTATCAACTGCACGGTTGACGATTCGGTCGGCGAAAATTACCTGATGCATGTCCAGTATGACAGCCCGACAATCCCGGTTAACCTGAAGATAGTCAACACCATCTTTTCCAGCCGGGGAAATAACGCACCGGTAATCTGGCTTGCTGAGGCGGTCAGTTACGAAATCACCCATAACCTTTTCTATGCCCCAAAGGATAACCGGCTTTTGATTCAGGGTAACACCACCTATACCGCAGGGGAAGTTGAGCAGATCGGCACCGGCAATATCTACGGTAACCCGCAATTTATTGCGGTTGGCTGGGGCAATGAAGGCAACTATCATCTGAATCCTGCCAGCCCGGCGATCGATGCCGGCGATGCCCGCGCCGCGCCCGGTATTGACCTTGACAAAGTGTCAAGACCACGGGGTAACGGCGTCGATATCGGCTGTTACGAGCAGTAGCACCAAGAAAGGACGGACACTGTTAAAGCAGAAAGGAGGTAACCTTGAAAAGGCCGTTTTTGGCCCTGTGCCTGTCCTTAGTGATACTGGGTTGGTTAAAACCGCTTGATAGCGGTCAGACGCCCAATTCTTCCCAGAAACTGTGGGAAAATGATGTCCGCATCGGCGAGGATATCGACTCCATCTATGCCATATCTTTTGATGTCTGCCGTCAGAATGGCAACCTCTTTCTTGCCCTGTTGTTTCAAGATGGAGATGCCACTCGTCTGAAATCGGCTTTCTCCTCTGACGGCGGTGAAAACTGGTGGATCGATCGTTCCCTTCTTAAATCTGGTGTGTACAAGATGAATGCGGTCAGCGGCACCGTCCTGGGAAATTACTTTTTTTTCGCCCATACCTACGGTGCAGCCAATACCGGCATTGATATTTACCGGGCGCGAATTTCTGACGGCAGGCGCGTGAGGTTTCCTAACGACTCCGAGTTTGTCCGACTTACACCCCAGGCGGTCGGTGATTCAATCAAAGAAATCGTGTTAGTAAGTGACCAGGATTTTCTTGGCAGATATCTCAACCTGTTTTTTATCACCAGCTCCTGCACACTTAAATACTTTTACAGCGATACCGCCGGTTATCGCTGGTTTCAGATACCAACCGGGGTAACAGATGCCAAGCGCGGGCTTGATGCCTGCACCAATGAGGGCTATGATACTAATTACGCCTTTGTCTCCTATATCACCACAACTGACAGTCTTGAGGTGGACGGGTTTACCTATAACGGCGCCCGAGACCGGCTTATCCGCAGCTGGGTTGGACCGCTTGCCCGGTTTACCTCGGTTGGCGCCTATCACGATACGGTAATAGCCGTTTACGAACGAAGCGGTTATAACGCACCCTATTATTGCCTTTCCCAGACCTCATTTAACGGCGGACGCAGCTGGTATCTGGGAATCCCTGGCGGCGAAGATACCACCTATACCATCTGCGCCCCTGATGTTGCCTGTCGAGCCCGTGGTGGTCAGGGTGTGGTCTATTTCTATGGAACCGGTGGCGGTCGGCGTCCCCGTTATACCTGGCGCAACTATCGTGGTCCCTGGTCAACGCCGGTGGAATTTGGCGATTACCAGCCCAGAAATGATGCTCGACCGGCAATTGAGTATTTAGGTGATAATGTTTATGGCTGTGTCTACCTTTCCGCCAACCCGGTTTATGGCGCCGCCTATTTTGACCGCACCGTTTGGACCGGGGTTGAAGAGAGTGAATTAACCCGTTCTTACCCGATTCCACTCACAATTACCCCCAACCCGGGCAGAACCAAAATCAAACTCAACTACTCCTGCAGTCGAGCGGGCAAAGTGCGCATCGCCATCTATGACCCGTCGGGTAGACTGGTTCTCACACCCGTTGTTGGAATACAGCCTGCCGGTGACCACGCCCTGAATCTTGACACGCACTCCCTAACCGCGGGTGTTTATTTGGTCAGGATTGCAACCCCGGACGGCTTGACAACCGCACCATTAACCATCAGCCGGTAAGGGTTTGAAACTCTTTTTCAGGCTTCCGGAAACTTGACATCACCACAACTATTGCTAATCTGTTAAATAAAAGGAGCAAAGGTGAAAAAGATGAGGTTTGGACTGTTTTTGCTTTTATTCTCCGCCCTCTCCATTAAGGCAGATGACCTGCTGGTTAAAGTTAAACTGTCAAGTGATGATGTTAGGCACCATATCGACCGGAAAAGTTTTCAGGTGGTTGCTGAACTGGAGGAGTTCTATCTGATTCGGGCTGATAGCGCGGATTTTGCCCGGCTAAACCGGCTTGGAGTCTCTTTACAGGTGCTTGAAATCCCGGAAGGCAAAATGCTTTTTTATGTCTATTTTCCCCATGGTTTTGACAGCCGACCTTTACACCGTTTTGGCACCGTGCTATCAGAAGATAAAAACGGGGTCCTTTTGGCAACCGATGGGTCCAGCCTGCTGGAACTTAACCGGTTGCCGGTGGAACTGGTGCATATCTCCCTGACACCTCGGCAGATTTATCCTGAACTCTCTCCACCACCCGCACCCGCGGTCTCAGAAAGTCTGGTTATCGAACTGGTTAGCCGGGTTAATGCGGACTCGGTCCTTGCCCATATCCGGCGCCTGCAGGATTTCTATACCCGTTTTTCAACTACTGAGTCCTGCCGTGCCGCGGTGGAATGGATGCGGGATAAACTGCTTTCTTACGGCTGTGACTCGATCGTGCTGGAGGATTACCTTCCCGGCTATGTACCCAATCTCATCGGAGTAAAAGGGGGGAGGGTCAACCCGAACCTGATCTATGTCATCTGTGGCCATATTGACAACACCTCAGACTTCGCGCCGGACCGCTGTCCCGGCTCGGATGACAATGCGAGTGGCACCGCCGCGGTGATTGAGGCGGCGCGGGCGTTTCAGGAGATTGATTTTGACTATTCAGTATACTTTATCGGCTTTACCGGTGAGGAGCAGGGATTGTGGGGTTCAGACAGCTTTGCGAACCGGGCACGGCGCCGTGGTGACTCCATTATCGCGGTGTTAAACTTTGATATGATCTCCTATGGCCGGCAGAACCGGGATACGTTGAATGTCATCGGCAGAAACAGTAGCCCCAACTGTGCCTGGCTGGTGGACTCATTTATTGCCAATGCCCGAGCCTATACCGGATTGAAGACCCGGCGCCGGCTGGTAAATCCGGGTCAGGCAGGGTACTCAGACCATGCCTCATTCTGGAAATATGGTTATGTTGCCTTATGCGGAATTGAGAATGACTTTACCCCTGAGTATCACACCATCGGTGATACCATTGGTCCGCTCTATTATGTCAACTGCGGCACGAACAACTGGCTGATGGCAACCGAAGCGATAAAAGCCGCGGTAGCAACAATTGCCAAACTTGCCGGTGCCGGAATCAGAACCGGAGTTGCGCAAGAGGAACCTAAACATATTGGGCCGGCCGTTCGAACCGTGGGCAAACCACCATTTAGACTGCCATTTAATCAAATCGGCGCCAGTGACATTTTTACCATCTACGACGCCCAGGGAAGAAAGGTGCGCTCGTTAAGCGGCAACATCTGGAATGGTAAAGACACTAAAGGAAGAGGCGCACGACCCGGGATTTATCTTGTCATTCCGAACAAAGGAACACCAACTTACCGGACGGCTGTCAAACTGGTTGTCACCTATTGACAAAACATAAAACTTATGGAAAATTAAATTGCAATGCCCGGGTGGCGACGCAGATTTTTCCTGGAGCGGCGATATCCATTGCCGTCGCGTTGGATCTTCTGGTTACTATGGGCAGGCGCACTTCTCTTTCTCTTCTGGTTTGTCAAAAACTACTTAAGTAAAATTTGAATGGAGGAGTTGATATGAGTGAATTGCATTTTAATTACAAGGACATTTTCCGGGCGCTAAGGCTCGGATTTTCCGCAAAAAAGGTGGGTATGGCGATGCTTGGCTTGCTATTTGGACTGGCTGGCTATTGCCTGATTACCTATCTTGCCCATCTCGCTGCTGGTAATGACTGGATTACAATTTGGGAGACTTACCGGTTGGTGCCATTTCCCAATCCCAATTTACCTTTTCCGTGGTTTGGGTGGTTGCTCTACACGGTAGGCATCATCTGGCTCGTTCTTACGGTAATGGTAACCGGTTGTGCAATCGCCAAGGTTACTTATGAACAACTGCGGGGTAATGAGTTCTATGAGGCCTCTGAGGCGTTCAGGTTTTCATTTAAAAACCTCAGCGCAGTAATTGGCAGTCCGCTGCTGTTGATCGCCTTCATCCTGGTCTTAATTATCGGCGGATTGATATTAAGTGCTTTAGGTTCCATACCTTACATTGGCCCGGTTTTGGTTGGGGTTTTTGCTATACCCGCGTTTTTTGTTTCGCTTTTCATTGTTTATCTACTCTTTGTGCTATTTTTCACTCTGTATGTTGGGCCAAGCATCGTGGGCGCGATGGGTAACGACACCTTTGACACCCTATTTGAAGTCTTTTCCTGTATCAATGAGCAACCGGCTCGGCTGATCTGGTACTCATTACTGCTCGGTTTTCTCTCCAGGCTGGGTTCGTTTCTGCTCGGTTTTGCTTCAAGCCTTGCAGGCAGACTGGGCTCATTTATCCTTACGCTATTTATGGGCGAAACATACCAAGAGATACTTAACGGAGCAAGTTTTATTTTTAAAATTGCTATCCCGAACTGGGGTGTTTTCATCCCTCTTCACAAACTTACGGTCTGGGCCGCAGACATCTACGGTTTACCCCAGATTTATGCCCCGGGTTACTGGGTAATTCCAAACTGGAGTGTCTATTTAGGAGCGGTGCTTTTAGCGGTCTGTGGTTATGCAATTGCCTTAATGGTAATTGGGTATGGGGTGTCAGTGTGGTTTTCCGGCAATGTGATTTCCGTAGCAATCCTGATCAAGAAAAAGGATGATAAGAATATCCTGCAGACCCCTGAAGAGGAGATCGAACTGATTGAGCCACCGACAAAGGAAAGGGATACAGAAAACAAGATAACCACTTGATTAAGTTAGTCTTACGCCATTAAAAAGGTTCTCACCGCCCAGATTCGATTAGCTGGCCAGTTGCAGGGCTTGGGTTTTCGCCCTTTTGTCTTTCGTCTGGCTAATCAGTTGGGAATAAAAGGCGGTGTTGCCAATACGCCGGGTGGCGTGGTTATCTATGCCCAAGGCAAAAAATTAAAACAGTTTTTACACTCCCTGCTTACCAATCCCCCACCTTACGCATCAATTGTCGATCAGCATATCTCCTACACCCAGCGCATACCTTTCAAAGATTTCTCTATTCAAAAAAGCAGGCTTAATGAGTATAACCGGGCCGTTTTTGTCCTGCCCGATTTAAGCATCTGCCCGGAATGCCGTGCTGAACTGTTCTCCTCCAGTAACCGTAGATTCCATTACCCCTTTATCAACTGTACCCAGTGTGGTCCCCGCTATACCATAATTCTGACCCTGCCTTATGACCGCCCACGAACAACGATGCGCCAGTTTGTGATGTGTGCAGAATGTAAAATAGAGTACACCGAGCCCACAAATCGCCGATTTCACGCTGAACCGATCGCCTGCCCAAAATGCGGGCCCCGGATCCGCCTGCTGAACAAAAAAGGACAGTCTATCACCGGCAACATTATAAAAAAAGCTTGCTGTGCCCTTCAGCGCGGTAATATCTTAGCAATAAAAGGGTTAGGTGGCTTTCACCTTGCCTGCGACGCCACAAATGACCGGGCGGTGCAAAGGCTACGAAGCCTGAAGGAACGTGGTGCCAAACCATTTGCCCTGATGGCACAAGATTTTGATACAATTAAACTTATCTGTGAAACCCCAAAAGGCGCATTTGAAATCCTATCTGCGCATCAAGCGCCGATACTTTTATTGCCCAAGAAGATCAAACCGCTTTTGCATCTTTCGCCCGCTATTGCACCCAATAACGGTTATCTTGGCGTTATGCTCCCTTATACCCCACTCCACCTACTGGTTTTTGATACTCTAAAACGGTTAATGAAGCGACCGGTGGTGCTGGTGATGACCAGCGCTAACCCAAGTGACGAACCCATCGCAATTGAGGACCGGGAACTATTACAACGGTCACCAACCATGCGAGGCACCTCCCCTTCTGTCATTGCGAGGCACGCAGTGCCAAAGCAATCTACAAGCGATAATACCCGGACTACCCGCAAAGAGATTCCTTCGCCGGACAAGCCGGCTCGGAATGACATAAAAAGGAAAACCATCTTTGATTTGATGCTCACCCATAACCGTCCGATTGCCAACCGGTGTGATGACTCAGTAGTGGCGCTTGATGGTAAAAAAACAGTGCTGGTCAGAAGAGCCCGGGGCTATGCTCCTCAACCCATAGGTTTAGGTCCAATGTTTCACGTGAAACATCCCACTTTAGCGATGGGTGGCGATGGTAGAAATGTATTTGGTTTGGCGGTCCGGGACCGCGTCCATTTGAGTCCGCACATCGGCAGTTTAGAGTCAGCGAGCGCGGAGCAGACGTTTCTTCAGACGCTGGAGCGAATGATGATGTGGACTGGTATCGTGCCCAAGCGGGTCGTCTGCGACCTGCACCCTGATTACACCTCGGTTAGATTGGCAGAGCAACTGGCAAGCAAATTCCATGCTCGGTTAGTCAGAGTTCAACACCATTTTGCCCATCTGCTCGGCGTAATGGCAGAACATAGTCTCCAAGGACCTGTGATCGGGATCGCGGCTGACGGCACCGGTTACGGCGTCGATGGGACAATCTGGGGTTGTGAGTTGATTCTGATCAACAAAGACCTTACCTGGGAACGGGTTGGGCATCTTGGTTATCTTCGGCACAATGCAGGTGCGGGTATGATTGCTGACCCGGAAAAACTTGCCACCCAGTATCTAACTGCCTGTGGCATCGGGCGGGAGGGCCTGCGCCGGTTAAAATTAAACCCGGATTTGGTACCCAAAGAACTGCCGGTAGTTACCTCCAGTTTAGGTCGGCTGTTTGATGCGGTTGCGACAATAACCGGTATCTGCCAGCAGGCGACATTTGAGGGTGAACCCGCCATAGCGCTGGAGAGCGCTGCCCGGAAGGCAACCGGTTCTTTGGGTATCAGTAGTAAAAACCCGGAGTTTTTACGTTGTTATAACCGGCAGTTGATCATTGAGCCAATTCCTATTTTAAAAACCGTGGCGGACCTCACTGTTAAAGGGGAAAAACCTGCTGCAATTGCGCTTTGGTTTCATAAGGTCATGATCAATGCCCTTGCCAGTGCGGCGCTTAATCTCTGCAAACAGCATAACACCAAACAGGTTTTGCTTGCTGGTGGTAGTTTTCAAAATCACCTGTTAAGGACCGGCATCGCACATTCTCTATCAAAATCCGGTCTTGTGGTTTATTACAACCAAAAGGTACCACTAAATGACGGCGGACTGGCATTAGGCCAGGCGGTAGTCTCCTGACGAAAATAACCACGATTTTTTGTGTCAATATACCAAAGATTGCTTGACAGGTGGATTATCAATTTTAATATTAATTTAATCTAAAAATAACCAGGAGAATCGGTGTGGACAGGAATTCAAGCTGTGTCGTATCTGTTTTTGTATCTGATATTTACGCCGCTGGTTTATGTGGATATTTGTGTGGATAAGTTTGAATAAAGTTATGTGTAAAGTGGTTAACCTATGGACAAAAACGATGTTTGGTCAGCAGTTCTTGAGGTCATCAAATTAAGTATTGAACCGCAGGCTTTTGCTACCTGGTTTCAGCCTACCAAGCAGGTTGAGTATACCAATGGAACTATCAAGGTTGTGGTACCCAACCTTTTCTTTAGCGATTGGATAAGACATCACTATATGGGCGAAATCCTTAGTGCGCTCAAGGGTATTACAGGCAGGGAGTTACAGGTAGAATTTGTGGTTCAAAATACCCGGCAAGAAGGAAAGACTCCGCGGGTTGAACCTACTCCCCATGCCATTACTGGAACTCAGTTCCATTTGCGCAGTCGCTACACCTTTAATACCTTTATTATTGGTGAAGGCAACCGCCTGGCTTGTGCTGCAGCTAAAAATGTTGCCAGTAATCTGGGTCGGGCATATAATCCCCTCTTTATTTACGGTGGGGTCGGGCTGGGAAAGACCCATCTTATCCAGGCAATTGGCAATGCGGCGCTCAAGATCTATCCGGGCTTAAAGCTATACTACACTCCAGCAGAGGCGCTCTTTCTGGAACTGATTCAGGCGATAGGTAAAAATACCCGGATTGAGTTTAAAAACAAATACCGCTGCTTAGACCTTTTACTACTTGATGACATCCATTATCTGGTCGGTAAAGAGAGTTTACAGGAAGAGATCTTTTATACCTTCAATGCCCTGCAGGATGCGGGCAGTCAGGTGGTATTTACAAGTGACCGTCCGCCCAAAGATATCCCAACCCTACAGGAGAGGCTCATCTCCCGGCTGGGAAGTGGTTTAGTGGTTGATATTCAACCCCCTGACTTAGAAACCAGAATAGCAATACTTCTTCAGAAGGCAAAACAAGAGCAATTTAAACTTCCTGAGGATATTGCGGCTTATATCGCAACTAGGGTTCGTTCCAACATCAGAACATTAGAAGCTTCGCTTCTGCGCCTGATCGCCTTACATTCGTTAACTGGTAGACCACTGACCACCCAGTTGGCAGACGAGGCATTAAAAGACTTGGTTTCACCCAGCCAGCCCCTTGATGCCAACCGGGTAATTACTATGGTCGCTGACCACTTTCAGATCTCGGTTCAGGATCTAAAAGGACGTCTACGCACAAAACGGGTGGCACTTGCCCGACAGACCGCTATGTATCTATTAAGACAACAACTCAACCTCTCATTAAAAGACATTGGCTACCTCTTGGGGGGCAAGGATCATACCACGGTTATGCACGCCATTAATAAAATCCAGCAATTAAAAATTAAAGATCCAAAACTCGCCACTACATTACAAAACTTATTACAACAGTTCAACCCTCAATAAACCAAACAAACTATCCACAAAAGCCGGGTAAAAACCGGTGGAAAACCTGTTAACAGCCAAAACCGGCCAAATTGCATCCCCATTACCGGACCAACAATACACCTCCAATTAACATAAACATACAGCACAAGATATTGTAAAATTAATCACTAAAAAAACCTCGTGACTAATCCCCATACACAACATAAACAGCAGTTATAATATATTTATATATTCTGTAGTTGTAATTTTAAACAACACAATACAATGGGTGTTTTTAATGATATATATGTATAGTTATAAATAGTTATAATTAGTAATATTTGAGATGGGTTATTGTAATGAAATCCTTTGATGACGAAATGGTGGGCATTGTTGCTAATATACTGTTCTTGACCAAAAGAAAAAAAATATTATTCTTTATCCAAATGAAAATTATGGTGATCAATTGGCGGTGTATCAAAAATCCGCTTGCCGGTGGTGCTGAAATATATTTGCAGGAGGTCGCGAAAAGGCTAACAGCAAGAGGTTATGATATCACCCAACTATCAGAAAGATTTTCTGGCTCTTTATCAGAAGAGATAATAGATGGTATTCGTATCCAACGTATGGGTGGCAAGTGGACATTCAACTTTACTGTTTACCGGCACATCCGGCAGATTGTCCAAAAGAACAACTACGACCTAATCATTGACGATCTCAACAAGGTTCCATTTTATTCGCCTTGGTTTATTAATAAACCTGTTCTGGTAATGCTAATGCATCTTTTCCGAAAGAGCATCTTTCGCGAGGTCCCGGCACCACTTGCCGGTTATGTTTATCTGGCAGAGAGTTTAATACCGTTTGCCTACCGTCACTGTCGTTTTGCGGTTCTTTCAGAAAGTTCAAAAAAGGATGTAGTTAAACTGGGTATCAGACCAGAGCAGGTTACAGCTGTGCCACCGGGCACTGATTTCTCCCGGTATCAGCCTGATCCCCTGGTGAAACGGGAACAGGTGATTTTGCATGTCGGCAGGCTGAAGCGGTATAAGTCAACTGAGCATCTGTTGTTTGCGGCAAGAAAACTGAAGGAGATGGGAAGAAATTTTCGAGTGGTGATTGTTGGCACCGGTGATGACCAACCTCGTTTGGTTAAACTAACCCAAAAACTCCAACTCAGCGATCTGGTGGAGTTTACCGGTTTCATACCAGAAACAGAAAAGGTCCGGTGGTATCAGCGGAGTGCGTTGTTGGTAGAAAGTTCTATTAAGGAGGGCTGGGGACTGATTGTGATGGAGGCAAACGCCTGTGGTACTCCGGTGGTGGTTGCCCGTTCCCCTGGCTTGGTGGATTCTTCACAGGACGGTGTTAACGGTCTTTTCTACAACTACGGTGATATTGACGACTTGACCGAAAAGATTGACCTGCTTTTAACCAACGAAGCGCTCAGAGAGAAACTGGGCAAACAGGCGATCACTTGGGCACAGCAGTGGACTTGGGATGGGGCAGCAGATAAAATTGATAATTTAATCCGGGAGATAGTTGATGAGCGAAAGAGTAGATAATACCAATTCGGTAGTGCCCGCACTGGACTGCCAGCAGGTAGTTAAACTGTTCCGCCGGGGTCGAGGCTTGAAGAAAAAGGTCATTCGGGCACTGGCTGGGGCAACGCTGGTGGTGTCGCACGGTGAACTGTTTGGCTTGTTGGGTCCGAACGGTGCAGGTAAAACCACGCTGGTGCGCTGTATTGCCACGCTTTTGATTCCAGACCAAGGGACGATCAAACTCTTTGGCCGAGATGTTTTTAAGGAATCACTTTTCTGCCGGCAACGGATTGGGCTTTTAACTTCAGGTGAGCGGACCCTTTACTGGAAACTTTCCGCCCGGGACAATCTCCGCTTTTTTGCCGCCCTTTACGGTTTAAACGGGAAAAAAAGGGATCAGCGAATTGATTATCTTCTGGAGCTTCTGGGTCTGCGTGAGGTGGCAAATGAGCGGTTGGAGCGCTACTCCTCCGGGATGAAGCAGAAGGTAAGTCTGGCACGGGCGATGCTACACGACCCGGATATTTTACTTCTGGACGAGCCGACACTTGGGCTTGACCCGCAGTTTGCCCGCTTCATCCGGCGGTTCATAAAGGAGGAGTTAAACCGCGAGCAGGGCAAGACGATCATTTTGACCACCCATTATATGGATGAGGCAGATGAGTTGTGCGACCGGATTGCGTTTATTGACAGGGGGAAAATCGTGGACATCAAAACCCCGCAGGAATACAAGCGGGAGATCCCGCACCAGGAGGTAATTGAGGTGCGGTGTCTGGGTCAGCCGGATATCTCCAGCCTGAAAAACCTCACCGGGGTTGAACAGACTCAGAGCGAATTTAATAACGGCGTAACTGTTTTGCGGATCGTGGTACCGAGGGCAGAGACGGTGTTAAGCGAGGTGATTGAACGATTGCGATTGGAGGCAAAGATTCTGGAGATTGATGTCAAAGAGCCAACCCTGGAGGATGTTTTTATCTATATGACCGGCACTTCGCTTGCCGCGGAAACTGGGCAGACAGCTGAAACAGCATCTCTTGAGGAGTAATGATGATGTCCAAAAGACCAATCCGTCAGGAACTGCGGGTGATCGGTGCGGAGTTTTTAAAGACGATGAAAATCTGGTTTTCCTATCCGATTATGATTGTCTTCTGGGCGATATTTCCCCTGCTCTGGGTACTGCCGTTCGTTTTTCAGGGACGGGCACTCGTCGGCAGTGCCACAAGTGAGGCTTTCCGGCTGTTAACCGGCTCGGGTAATTATTTAGCGTTTGTCCTGATAGGCGCAATGATCTCCATATTTGTCTTTTCTGCCTTATGGGGTGTCGGCAATTCGTTACGTGAAGAGACCTACTGGGGCACAATGGAGTATATCATTGCTTCGCCAACCCATCCGCTGGTAATTCTGATCGGTAAGACGCTGGCAGAATGGACCTGGTCAAGCGTAATGGTTTTTTTTCAGGCGTTGATCATTTCACTTTTCTTTGGGGTCCAGTTTACGCTGGCAAAAATCCTGCCAGTCCTTTTACTGGTAGTTTTGCTGATGATCGGTTTTTACGGGTTTGCCATCGCGTTTGCGGGTTTTACCCTTTTGATCAAAGAGGTGCACGGCTGGGTCCATACACTGGAGTGGGTCTTCTTTCTGTTTTCACCGATCCGTTATCCGGTCCAGGTGAATCCGATTACCGCTTTGGTATCAACTCTGATCCCGTTGACCTGGGCGTTGGTTGCCATCCGTGGTATAATCCTGTTGAATAGGACCGAGGTGAGCCTATATCAGACGGTTGCGATTCTGGTAGTGATGGACATTATTCTGTTGTTCGCCGGTTATTTCCTTTTCGTCTATTTAGAGAAAAAGACCCGGCGGGATGGCACGGTTGGAATGCACTAAAATGGCATCAGGATTAAAAAACTGCTGGGCAAGATTACGGCATTATGCGGAAGCGGTCTGGGCAGAAAACATTAAGGAGTGGCAACTGGAGTTAACTTATAAGGCGGATTTTGCCCGCAGTCTGATTGATCCAGTGGTGTATCTTTTGCCCTATCTTTTATATGGAGTGGCGTTGGTCGGCGGTCGGGAGTCAGCGAACCTTAAGCGGCTGGTCGGGACATCAGATATCATTACCTTTATCACCTTAGGTTATCTCTTCATCGGGTTTCTGAATATGGCACTCTGGGCGATGGGGTTCAGTCTGCGCAAGGAGCAGTTCTATGGCACCTTAGAGTCGGTGTTTGCCGCACCGGTCCCGCGCTGGGTTTTTACGATGGGAATGTCAATGCACTCAATTCTGCACCAGTTGCTGATGATCGCGGTGCAGATGCTGTTTATCCTCTTGGTTTTCAGCCTGAAGATCAATCCACTGGGACTTTTGCCTTCTTTACTGGTGATCGGGCTGATGATGGTTGCCCTTTACGGTATCGGGATGTTTATGGCAAGTTTTACTCTCATTTTCAAACAGGGCTGGCTGGTCAGCGAGGCACTAGCGAGCATCCTGATGATTTTGACGCCGATTGCGTATCCGCTCGCGGTCCTGCCAGTGTTTATGCAGAAACTGGCGCTATTTATTCCCACCACTTACGGGATTCTCACCACCCGTCATTTTTTGATGGGTGAGCAGATTGATTTTTCCCTAAGAGATGCGTTACTCCGTTTGGGTCTGCTTTCGTTTTTATGGGTAGCATTTGGCTTGGCAGTGTTTATGTTGATCGAGCGCTATACTCGGCGTTCTGGGACACTGAGCCATTACTAAAATGGGCCGAGCGATTGGCATAACTTTAGGCGATCCCGCGGGTATCGGACCGGAGATCACCGCCAAGGCGCTGAAAAGGATCGGTATCAGCCGGGCGGTTTTAATCGGTCCGCAAACTGTCTGGGAGCAGGTGGCGAAAGATGTGGGGCTAAACGTCCCCAAAATTACCGTAATTGATACCGGTAGCCCGGGCAAATTTGTCTATGGCAAGGCGCAGAAAAACTGCGGTGCTACCGCTTATCAGGCTTTACGGATTGGTGTTCAACTGTTAAAAACCGGGGAGATTTCTGCGCTGGTAACCGCGCCAGTAGCCAAAGCCGCGCTTCGGCTTGCTGGTTTTCCTTATCCGGGTCAAACCGAGTTTCTTGCTCATAACCTTGGGAAAACGGATTATGCGATGCTTGCCTGGTCACCCACTTTTCGAGTGATATTTGTTACGATCCACCTGCCGCTGGCCAGGGTGTCAGCCGCAATTACCACCAAAGCAGTGCTTAAAAAAATCCGGTTGCTCTGGGATTTTCTTTTACAGGAGGGGTTTAAAAACCCGCTAGTTGGTGTTTTCGCATTTAATCCGCATGGTGAGGAGTTCAGTCTGGGCGAGGAGGCACGAATTCGCCGGGCAGTGAAACGGGCACAGGCGATGGACATCAATGTTAAAGGGCCATTTCCTGCGGACGCCATCTTTGCCCAACTACAACAGTGCCACGGTTTTGTCGCGATGTATCATGACCAGGCGATGATTCCGGCAAAACTACTTGCCCGGGGTAAAGGGGTAAATGTTAGCCTCGGCTTAGGCAGGATCCGCACCTCGCCTTTGCACGGCGTTGCCTTTGACATCGCGGGCAAAGGGGTAGCAGACCCCTCGTCAATGATTGCCGCGCTCCAACTTGCCCGCAAACTCGCCATGCGTCAACAGTAGTCTCAACCTGAACATTTTATGTCATTCCGAGCCGGCTTGTCCGGCGAAGGAATCTCTTTGCGGGTAGTCCGGGTATTATCGCTTGTAGATTGCTTCGGCACTGCGTGCCTCGCAATGACAAATAGTGAGGCAGAGGCAGCCAGGGCTGGTTTCAGGCGAGGCTGTTTTGGTGGGATTGGAATGCGAGGGCATTCCATCTGGGCTTTTTGAGGAGGTTGAGATGCCGTACCGTCGCCTGAAACAACCGCCTCCACCTCACCAAATTTGATATATTATAATAAATTCAATGCCTGTTGTCAACTACAAACAACCGTTGCAGTAGCTTTTAATTTCTGGCCAGCGGTCAGCGTTGACAATCAGGACGCATTAAATAATATCAATGGCAATGAGATTTGTAATGCCGCAAGGTTTTCCTTTTTATGTCATTCCGAGCCGGCTTGTCCGGCGAAGGAATCTCTTTGCGGGTAGTCCGGGTATTATCGCTTGTAGATTGCTTCGGCACTGCGTGCCTCGCAATGACAAAAGAGGAAGATTTGACTTAAAGGTTATCGCAACCTGTTCTCAGGGCTTCGGGTCTAATTGACAATGCCAGGTGTTTTTTTGCTGTCGATTTTCACAATTAGCCAGATAATAGATACCACTGGTCCTAAGGCTAACAACCTATCCGGTCATAAGGTTATCTTCACTATTGATGATGGTTACCGTTCGGTTTACGACAATGTATATCCCCTGCTTAAAAAATATCAGATGAGCGCCACCTTAGGTTTGATAGTTAATTATGTCGGCAGGGGAAAGGCGGGTTATGGCAACCCATCCGCTTTTCTTACCAGTGGTCAAATAAAGGAGATGATGGAGTCGGTGAACATCGAAATAGCCAGTCATACCCTTTCCCATCCCTGGCTTACCCGGTTAGATGATGAGACTGCTTACCGTGAGATATTCCTTTCCAAAGTTATCTTAGAGTCGCTTTTCAATGTGCCGGTGATCACATTTATTTACCCTTACGGAGATATGGATCAGCGGATCAGAAAACTGGTTCGTAAGGCGGGCTACAGGATGGCACGCGCGGTGCGGGCTGGCGAGATAAACCTTTGGGTTGACCCTTACCGGTTACCAGAGTTTGAACTGCGCCGGGAGACGAGCCTGGAGGCGGTTAAGACGCATATCAAAAACAACCCGATTACTATTCTTCTGGTGCACCGGATAGTAGAAAAACCGCAAAGGTTTACCGAATGGTCGGTTGTTGATTTTACCGCCCTGGTGGAATGGCTATACCAGAATCGGATTAAGACCCTGACTTTGGCAGATTTGTATTACGAATGGCAAAAAGAGTTGATTAAGAAAATGCTCCTTGAACATGGGAGCCGTCAACTTGAGCCGTTATTCAAGGAGGTAGACATCGATGCTACCAGAACTTACAATCCCCGCTGAAGCCAGAATCTTCATATAATCCCTATCACCGAGAAATAGATCAATATGGCGCCCCTTTACCGCACTGCCGATGTCATGGGCATAAAACACGCCACTTAATTGCTGGTTGTTAACCGTAACACCTTCAAATTGTGGAATATAAACCTTTGAGCCCAGCGGTATTATACTGGGGTCAACCGCGATGGATTTAAGTTCTGATAACTTATACCCGCCATGTCCCAGGAATCGGTCAACAACCTGCACCCGGTTCTGTTTTTTCAGATAACTCAGACATAACCCATTCCTTAACCGGGCAGCAGACTCAACCTTGAAATCTTTGACGAATGATGGGCAAAATTTACCTACCAGTTTACCATCAACCGAATACAACGGGACCACCTTCCTCTGGGGATAATCATTTTCTTCGACCACCCAATAAAATGTCAGTTTGAATTTACCCAGATACCGGGCAGTGGTGATTTTTTTATCTGACTCGATACCGGCAAAAAGCCAGGCAGGGGGCGATTGCCTGTCTGCCCTGACCGGGGTGATCTGAACTCTTGGACTAAGACAACCAGACACCAGAAAGAAGATGAAGAAGACTGCCCATTTGTGCATAGGATATAATTATCTAACAGGTGAAATTTAAGTCAAGAAAATCAGTTCAGCATCGTAAGATCTTAAACTGTAATAAGTTATGTATAGAAAAAAATTAGAGAAACAGTCGGGACTGCCCGGGTTCTGGTGGTTTTTTGCCAAAATGGTGATAGGCGATAGGTGTGGCTACTCTGCCCCTTTGTGTCCTTTGGATAAACCCCTCCTGCACCAGAAACGGCTCATAGACCTCTTCAATTGTTCCTTCGTCTTCGCTCACCGCGACGGCGATTGAACCGATGCCCACCGGTCCGCCGTTAAACTTCTCAATTATGGTGAGCACAATCTTTTTGTCCATCTCATCCAAGCCCCGGGCATCAACATCAAGTTGGGCAAGGGCAAACTGGACGATCTCCATATCAATCCGGTCTTTGCCCTTGACCTGGGCAAAGTCTCTTACCCGGCGCAGGAGCCGGTTCGCTATTCTGGGCGTTCCGCGGGAACGGGTGGCGATCTCGGAGGCGCCGTCATCGTCAATGTTGATATTGAGTATCTTAGCACTCCGCTGAACAATACACCTCAACTCCTCAGCCGGGTAATAATCAAGTCGGAGAAAGATGCCGAATCTGGACCTTAACGGTGCGGTTAAAAGACCGGTGCGGGTGGTGGCGCCCACCAGGGTAAATGACGACAAAGCAATACGTTCGGAACGGGCACCCGGACCCTTATCCAGCAACACATCAATGGCAAAATTCTCAAGTGCGGGATAGAGGAACTCTTCAACCGCCTTATTGGTCCGATGAATCTCATCTATAAAAAAGATGTCGCCGTCATTCAAACCGGTAAGTATTCCGGCTAAATCAGCCGGCCTTTCGAGAATCGGGCCAGCCGAACAACGGATCGTACCACCCATCTCATTGGCAAGAATATGGGCAAGGGTGGTTTTTCCCAGCCCGGGCGGTCCGGAAAGCAATACATGCTCCAGCGGTTCACAGCGCAGTTTTGCCGCCTCAATAAAAACCCGCAGGTTTTCCTTAATTTTGGTCTGGCCAACGAACTCAGACAAAAACCTTGGCCTTACCGTCTCATCAAAACTCTCTTCACCCCGCAACCTTTGCGGTGAAGAAAGCCTATCCACAACTGTGCGCCTCATTTTTATTTCTGGGCAAGCGCCTTTTTAAGTAACTCGGTCAAACTCAAACCCGGTTCAAACTTAATCCGGGAGAGCCTTTCCTGTGCCTCTTTTCTGCTTAAGCCAAGCGAAATCAAGGCGTTAACCGCTGATTGGTAAATCTCGGAAGATTGGGATTGATTAGCCGGTCCAGGCGTCTCTTTAATCCTGGTGTCCACAAGGTTCAGAATCGCCTGTGCCTTTTTCTCGCCAATGCCCGGGATAGAACGAATCAGTTTCAAATCCTTGCGTTCAATTGCGGACACAACCTCATCTGGCTGATACCGGGAAAGAAGGTTCAGCGCTACTCTTGGTCCAACTCCTTTCATCCCGGTTATCATTCTGAAAATCGCCAACTCCTGCTGGGTAAGAAAACCAAAAAGTTCGATCCCGGCTTTACTTATCTCCATCTGGATCAAAAGGTTAACCTCGGCATTGATGTCCGGCAACCTTTCCGATGTGGAGATGGGCACCTTAACCTCAAAACCAATGCTGTTTACATCCAATACCAGTCTGGTCGGCTCCTTAACCAGCAGTTTACCTTTCAGACAACAGATCATTTTGTTATCCGGTAACGCAGACAATAGGCGACTGCAAGCGCATCTGCGGCATGCTCGGTTACCCTGCTGTCCAGTTTGAGAATCTTCCGGATCATATAATTCAACTGGTGCTTGGATGCCCTTCCTGAGCCGGTAACCGCCAGTTTTATGGTGGCAGGTGTCAATTCAAATACCGGTAACCTTTTCCTGCCCAGCACGGTAAGGATCGCTCCCCTTGATTCTGCAGAAAGGATTACGCTTTTTGCCCCACCCCCCTTAAAAAAAAGTGTTTCGATCGCACAACAGTCTGGCTGGTAGTTCTTTATCAACCCGGAGATGCCACGAGCTAAACTGCTCAGCCGATTGGGCAGATTGTGCTGTGCATCGGTCGTTATAACGCCGTAACCAAGCACGGTGCCCTTTTCAGACAGGACACCAAATCCGGTAGCACTGAGCCCTGGGTCAATGCCAAGAACGCGCAAACCAGGGTTATTTCCCGGCGGCGCTAACCCTTTCCAGCACCTCGTCCGGGATATCAAAGTTGGCATAAACCTGCTGGACCTCTTCCAGTTCCTCCAGCATCTCGATCAGTTTCAGCACCTTGGGTGCATCTGCCTCAGAAACCGGCACGGTGTTGGTAGCGACCTGGGTCAGTTCTGCACTTTCCCATTCAATTCCTGCGGATTTCAACTGCTGTTTTACCGCCTCAAAATTATCAATCGCGGTGATCACTGTATAGCCACTACTTTCAGACTGGACATCATCTGCACCTGCCTCCATTGCCAGGGTTAAGATGGTGTCCTCATCGGTCTTTGCCCGGTCAATGACAATGAGCCCTTTAGGCTTAAACTGCCAGGCAACACAGCCTGCTGCCCCCATTGAACCACCATATTTATCAAAGACATGTCGTACCTCAGCGGTCGTGCGATTCTTATTGTCGGTCAATGTTCTTACCAGTAATGCCACACCACCCGGGGCATATCCTTCATAAAGAACCTCTTCGTAAAAGACGCCGGGCAGTTCGCCGGTTCCCCGCTTGATCGCCCGCTCAATATTTTCCTGGGGCATATTTATTGCCCGGGCAGCCTCAACGGCACTCCGCAGGCGCGGATTTGCCTCGATATCGCCGCCACCGGTTCTGGCAGCGGTGGTGATCTCCCGGATTAACTTGGAAAATGCCCGACCGCGCGCCGCATCCATCTTACTCTTCTTATGCTTAATTGTTGCCCACTTAGAATGTCCGGACATAAAATCCTCCTAATAAAACAACATTCTTTTCGAAATTACCAGTTTATTTTACGCAACCAGTCTTAAATGTCAACACATAATTTAATCTTTGTGGAGTTGGTGCGGCACGGTGCCCCTATTTTGTTATTAGCAAAACCTTGGTTACGGCTGTGTAAGTATTTCTTCCAAAGGTAAAAATAATTTCGTCTCTCTTGGAAACTGTCTCTTTATCAAAGAAGCGGTCAATTCTTCCAAACACGAGAGCAAAATCTCTTTTTAATTCCCAGCTTCTCTCCGGGCTATCTTTATCCAATAATACAACAAACAAGCGATTGTCAGCACCAAATCGCTGTGCACCTTGATTTTCATACAGCCAAACAGCCAACTTTTCAGGTTCGGCTATTGCTGCGGTTGGACTGTAGCCACGGGGCAAATAAGTTACCTTTAAGTCAAAAGGTTGTCCATCAAAGAAAATGTCAATCCCCTTTATGTTTTTGAGCGTGGGAATTACTTTGGGATGAGTGCTGATATGCTCCTCAATCAATACCGTCGTCCAGTGGTTAAACCAGGTGCAGATGACATAATTTGTTACATCACGGTGCAGTCTGGCTTTAACATTATTTACCAAGTCTTCATAGCGCACGAATCTTCGGACATATTCAGCTTGGATTTTCTGGTCTAATTGCCCCTGAACCACACCCCAGGCAAAATTCTGGACTTTCTTTAATTCCTGCTTCAAATCCTCGTCAGAAATAACCCCCCTCCTTTTCTGAATACTCTCAACGTATCTCTGTTTGATAAAATCGTTGACGGTTTTTTCATTTACTCCTTTTGTGAAATTTTTTAATAATCTCGGTTGCCGAACCGGTGTTATCCACGCCTAAATTTTGAGCAAGCATTTTTAAGTGGATTAAAGGAATGCAGTTAAGATTCAAATTCAAAACCTCTTTTGGGCTGAAGAGTGGCATATTTTTACCCTCCTATTTCTTCTTGAAAAGCATAATATATTCATGTTTAAATACATAAAGCCCGCCCACCAATGCCCGGTAGCGCCACAGTTCCCGCTGATTTCTTTTGCCCCTCGTCTCCTCAATGTTTTTGACAATTATGCTTTTCAATAAATAGTTTCTTTTCAACACCTCCTGCAGACAATAAAACCCCAGTGGTATCCATTCACCCTTAGAGTACTTATCTCCAATCACCAGGGCAAAATAGCGTCCTTTTTCTAAATATGGTGTTGCATTATCCACCACCGCGCCAAACATCTTTAAAAACTCCTCGGTATTTCGGGCATTGGAGAAGTCTGACTTGTTTTGGGAAAACTTGATAATGTCGTGATAGGGCGGATGCATAATAAGCAGTTGGACCTTGGTTATGCCATATTTATTTAGAATCTGTTTTATATCGATTGTTCTGCTATCACCAACCACTACCTCGGTAAATACATTATCTTTATTTTGCTCTTTCTCAATTAACCATTTTGCCCGCTGTGCCACTTCAGGATTTAACTCGATTCCAACTCCGTTTCTACCCAATCTCCGGCACTCAATCAAGGTTGTTCCACTGCCGACAAAGGCATCCAGAACCCAATCACCCTTTTTGGTATATCTCAGCATCATTTGCCGGGGAATCTGGGGAATAAAATTACCCCAATACCAGCCCAGGTGGGCACCAGAAGAGTCCCGCTTATCCAATATCCAGAGGCTATCAGTAATAATCTCCTCATATTCTTTCCACCGGAGAAGATTTATATCATTAACTTTGCTCGTTTTTACCCTCTGGGCACCATCTTTTAATCGCCTTAAATAATACCTTGCCCTTTCCAGTGTCTGCGACGCTAAAATCTGATCCAGTTACGATTTAAGGGCAGCCCGGCGCAGGGTTATGGTTTCGCCGTTGGCGGTAATGTTTAAGATGCCATCGGTGTCCTTTTGGCAAAAGGTTATGATAGATCGCAGGTTAAGGACGCGGTTTTTTATTTCCGCAAGACCGCCGGTATTAGCAATGTTTTCTATTGCTTGAACAAAACGGTCTTTGTTCAAGATGACCACACCATTATCCGCGGTTGGTGGATTTAGCAAAAACAAGGAATCGCTGGATTTTTCTCGGGCGCTATTTAACCTTTTCATAAATCTCGGTTGTTATGCGGGCTAAAACAGGCAAAAGGTGCTAAAGGTTGTCTCACACCGTATTATAAAGCGGACAAACGGAACGGTCAAGTTGTAATCAATTAAAGATTAATTGTTAGGGTAAAACTAAGGTTTATGGTTAAACAACCAAAGCAGGTTGGCAAGGGCACGGATTAAGTGGGTGCCGTTAGGCATAAAAGGCGAACAATAGAGGGAGCAAAAGGATTGCAACCTTTATTCTTGTGGTATATACTGTTGGTTAGAACTCAATAAAATGTTCCAACTCATCCTCTATTTTCTCCAAATTTAATAATACCTTCGCCCGTCGTGGACTTCCATCGGCATTTCTGAAGTCCTCTTGAAACGAACCGCATTTAATCAGGGTCTCATCGGTGATTTTAATAAACGAAATTTGCTGTAAATTGAAAGAAACCTTTCTCAATCTTGACCATGCGCCCCTTCTTATCCTTTCAATAGAGTAATCTGATAAGCCACCTTTCAATGCTTCATGCCATTTCTGAAATGTCCTATCCTCGTCATTATACAATACCTTTCCCAAGGCAAGAATTAAGCCGACTGCACCATAATCTTTAATCCCGTTGGCGGTTGCTTCACTGTCATTAACAATAATCTGGTGACTGCTTGTATTCATCGCATGTGCTTTGAAATCCCAAGGAATGTTCTTAAAAGCATCGAACCTAACATTTCCATATTTCGGGCCCGGCATTTGCATAATATTTGATAAGTGTCTTTCACATAAGAATTGAAAATAAAATCCAATCCATTCCATCTGCTTCCATTGAGGATAACCGGCATCTTTCATTTCTAAAATAGATTTTCTACCATCCCAAATTTTGGGGATATACTCTAATTTTTCGCCAATTTGTTTAGCGGTTCTTAAAAAAGTCATTTTCTTCCCTTCTTATCAAATAGAGTTAATCGCTGGTGTTTTTTTATTTCTTCTTCGTCTTTTATTCTATAAATGTTTCCCTCTAACCTCTTATTTGCAAATTCATAATACTCTTTAACAATTTCAAACCCAATATATTGCCTGTTTAATAATTTACTAACAACCGCCACCTGTCCAGAACCTAAAAAGGGGTCTAAAACAACATCACCTTTCTCGCTGGAATATTGCAAAATCTTCTTTATCAATTCCGCAGGCAATTTTGTGGGGGTCTTTTGGTCGCCTGTCCAATATTCTCTTTTTATTATCCAGACATCCTCCTTATCTTTATAATGCAAACTTTTGCCTTCCGCATCATCTTCTTCTTTTCCATATCTTGCATAAGGGAAGAATTTTCTCTTTTTATCATTTTTACAGACATAAAGGCAATGATAGTGTGAAGTAACGAATCTCCTTTTTGTTACTAATCCAAACTGGTATTTCCAGATAATGTGGTTTACTGTGATAAAACGCAATTCATCAATCGCGGTTAGAATATCTTTAAGATTATTCCACCCGGAGAAAACATACATACTGCCCGAATCCTTGAGGACCCGATACACCTCTTTCATCCATTTTATTGTAAAACCGTAGTATTCTTCTTTTGGTATTTCATTATAGCCTTCTAAAACCCGAGAATGTGTTCGATGGTAATTATTTCTTTTTGCCTTGAAATCGATCGCAAACGGCGGGTCGGTGATAACAAGGTCAATGGTATTATCTGGAATATGCTTCATCCCAACGATGCAATCCATATTATAAATTTTATTAAATTCTAATTTTTCTGTCTCTTCTACCTTATCAACAATATTGCTTAACTCAGTCATATCTACCTGCCTTTTTTCTGTCCATACTTTTGTCTTATGTTAAGATATAAAAACCATTATTTACTGTCAAGCAGTCTGTTTTTGGGTGTGGGGCCAAGTTTTTCCGGCAGAATTTTTTGGAGGATTTCCGAGCGGGTGGTGTATTCGGGGTAGCGGAGGTAGACATAGCGGAGGAGAGAGGACAGGGGAAGTGAGCCGAACTGGGCTTTGATGATTTTTAAGCCCGGGGCAAGGTTTTTCTGTTTGCGCTGCGCCTTTTCAAACAGGACCCGGGCAAATCTTTTGCCTTTGGGTGTTAAGGTGATTAAAAGTTGGGCAGAGTCCAGCCTTTCGGTTTTGCCGATGCCGGAGTTGAGGAGAATCAGTTGACGGACGGTCTCAAGTTCGGCTTGAATAAAAGGGGGAGCACCGGGTTTGAGTTCTTCTGCCCGGATAAGTCCGGTATGAAGGAGGAGGTCTAAGTCGTCGTAGAGTTGCGGGGCAAATGGTCCGAGTTTGTAGGGGACAAACCGGTAGGGGTTGCGCACCAGTTGGTCAATTCCCAGTTCCTGGCAGGCAAGAAACAGGAGTTTGGTTATCCGGGTCATTCCGAGCAGGGGTTCAGCGGTCTGGCCGGTTCTGCCCTGGGCAAAGAGAAGTAAAAGGATGAGGTCTTTGCGGTCGCTGAGCCGGATTTTTTGAGGTGGTCTGGAGAGGCGTAGAAGGAGACGCCGGTATGCCGGCAGGTTGAGTTGGTGTCTTACCCGCGCGTAGAGGGTTTTCTCGTCAAGTCTGGTTATCTGGCGGTCAAGGTGCTGTTTTAGTTGCTCAAAAAGTTTTTTGATCTCAAGTTCATTCATCTTTACCTCCCAGATATAGCCGGCGGAGCCGGTCTTTTGCCCTTTTCAGGCGCATCGCCACCGCGTTTTTGGTTTTGCCCAGTGTTTTTGCGATCTCCTCCAGGGTGAGTTCGTTTATGTAGTAAAGGATGAGGATGTTGCGATCGGATACCGGGAGAAGTTCGAGATAGTTGCGGAGTTTGATTATTCCCGGTGGGGTTGATTCAGGTTCGGTTTGGGCGCTGTTTTCAGGGCAGTTTTCAATCGGCACCGTTGCCAGTTGCCGTTTTCTTTTGCGGTGGTGCCGGGCGATGCGGTTTAAGGCAATCCGGATAAGCCAGGTGGAGAGCCGGCAGGTGCCGCGAAATTTTTTTATGCCCTGGCAGGCATCAGCAAAGGTCTCAATTGCTGCATCCTCTGCCTCTGCAGGGTCTGTGAGCCGGGCAAGACAGAGGCGGAGAATTATCTGCCAGTACCGGTTGAAGAGTTTTTCAAACGCACCCGGGGCGCCGGTTTTGAGTTCAAGAAGGAGTTTTTTCTCCTCATCCGGCAGTTTTCCGGGCATATCGTTATCATAATCTTTGCTTTCCATCGGTCAAACCCTTTCGCCTCTATATAATAAGATGCAAAAACGGGTGTAAAATTAACAGGTATTTTATAAGTCTTTAATTATCAGCTGCTTGTCAATCTGGGGACTGGTGTTGCCTGCCCGGGGAGCAGTTATGGGGACGGTTATGAGCAGGGCTGTTATGTCCGTAATCAGCAGGATATGGGTCGGGGTTGGGATCAGGGTTCTGTCAGTGGTTTGGGTGCTGGTAATTGGGATGGTTGGTTTGATGGTTTTGGTTTGGGCTGATGGTTTGGTTGGTGATATGGTAAATGGTGTGGTGTAGTTGATGATGATGGGCAGGGTGAGGATGGTGATATAAGCAGGGGTTTTGGGTGTGGTGGATAGGGGGATGGTGTAATGGTTAAGACGGTTATTTTTGACCCGAGGATTTTGCCGGCTAAAATAGACAGTTAGCAATTTAACCAAGGAGTGAATATGCGGATATTTTTAAGTGTGATTTTGATCTTTCTGCCGGTTTGGGCGCTTAATCTGCCTGAACCCGGCGAGAGACCACCGAACGCGGTGGATTTTGCTACGGTGCAGATGCTGGCGCGGAAAAAGGCAGAGGCAGAATGGGGCAAGTGTCAGCCTGGTCCGGTGGTGCCTTATGTTGATGAGCAGGGTCAGACCGTTGCTTATATGTTTCATTTCCGGGTGGATGGTAAGCAATTTCCGGATTATGAGCAGGTGGTTAAGGATATTCATCTGGAGCGGGCAGGGTTGACAGCCAATACTAACCTTGTCAACTGGCGGTCAAAGTATGCGCATATTTTAATCTCTGCCCGTTATGATCGGACACCGATTGTGTGTTACGGTTACGGCACGAGCGCCTATTATGCGGTGGGGCCTGAGGGTTTGCGCCGGGCAAGGGCAATTTTAGGTGATGATGCGTATCTGAGTAGAATTTATTTTATTTTGCCGGTAACATTTCTGGAGTTCAGTAATCCGGCAGGGGAGCGGGTGATCTTCTCCTGCCATTTTGAGCAGGTCTGGTATTCAAGGGAGGATTTTGCCTTTTATGTTGCTAAGCAGAGGGCAGAGGCGGGTCTGGTTGCCGAGGATCCGGTGGCAGTTGCCCATTATCAGCGGGAGTGGGATGAGGCGTTAAGCCGGGATTTTTCCAGGTGGAATGCGGTCTATGTGCCAGATGCGGACCGGGCGCCTTTTTATGATTGGAGTTATGGTTGCACACCTTCCGCCTCAGCGATGGTGATGGGCTATCTGGACCGGGCAAGGGGTTATGGTCGGCTGGTTGACTGGTTCTGGCAGAGATGGGATATGGTTGAAGGGGAGTGGGACAAGCAGATTCCAAATGTCCAGCGGGAGTGTGCGCTGTGGATGTTTACCGATACCACGAGGGGTGGGACGATGATTGGGGCAATCGGTCAGGGGTTGTATCTGGTGGCTTACGAGAATGGCTATCCCGATTTTGAGGTGGTTGAGGAGTTGGGGCATAGTGGTAATGACTGGGCATGGGAGAGGATTGTGCAGGAGATTGATTCAGGTTATGCTATGGTCTGGTCTGCAATCTGGGCGGTTCATTCCCTTGCCGCTTACGGTTATCGGACCCCGGATAAGGATATCTATGTCCACAATACCTGGTGGCAGCCTGCAGAGTGGTGGCACTACTCTGGACCGGAGCGCTCCCATGTGGCATCACCGCATCCGGCTGGTAATGACCCGCACCAGTTGCAACTGGTTTATCCGCTGGGTGACACCTTTTATAACTCAATTGGCAGGGGCGAGACTCTGCAGATCGGTGATACGGTTCGGGTCAGGTGGAATAACTTTAGCAATCCTGCAGACTGGGTAACGATTGAGATTTCTTTTGATGCGGGCAGGAGCTGGACCCAGTTGGACAGTGTGCGGGATCTGGGTTATTATGACTGGGTAATTTCCCCAAACTATCCGGCACAGGAGTCGGTGCGGTTGCGGTTGCGGCAGTATTATCAGGGTGAGTTGACCGCGGCAGATGGTAGTTTTGGCTGTTTCCGTTTGGTGCGGGAGCCGTTGCCCCCGAAGTATCTTGCACCACCGAGCGGTCTACCGGTTGCCTCATCACCGGTGGTTTTGCTTGTTGATACCCTAAGGACCGACTTTGACTCCACCTATTTTGTCGTTTGGCGCGGGACAACCGACACGGTCTGGCGTCAGGCAGGTGTTGCCCGTGCCTGCACGGTGCCCGAGCGGGTGCTTGGCTATAACCAGACATATAAGTGGATGTGCCGGGCGCATAACCGGTTTGGCTGGGGTGATTTTGGGCCGATCTGGACCTTCCGGGTGGCGTTTAATCCTGGAGTTGAGGAGGGACAGAATGGTGGTTGGCGCGGTTTAGCCGGAAGTACGGTCTGGCGGTTGAATCGGGGACCGGTCAGGATCGGCACCGGCGAAGAGGTGATAGTTTACAGCATCGCGGGTGAGAGGGTGCGGGTGTTGAAGCCGAACGGTCAGGGGCAAATTTTCTGGGATTTGCGGGATGAGAATGGTAACCGTCTGCAGGCAGGCATGTATTTTCTCCGTTACAAGGCTAAAAGTCGGTCCGGCGTTAGAAAACTGGTTATTCTGAACTGACGTTAAATTTAATAACTATCCTGCTGGGTTAGCTCCTTTTCCATTCTGTCCGCGGCGAACGCCACCGCCTTAATTATGTTGTCAATGTGAAGGGCTTTTTCGTCTGCGCTGATTTTTGCACAAAACCGGACGATTCTTGTTGCGCCATCAGAACTCACCAGGACATCAAACGACCCGATTTTCTTTTCGTAACTGGATTCGAGCAGTCGGTTAGCAATCTCCACGGGTATCAGCCCGGTGCACTTATAGACCGGAGCCCAGATCTCTCGAATTTCCGTAATATTCATCCGTTGTGTGCCGGAATTAATGAAGCATACCTGAGTGCGGTCTCCTTCAGTTGGAAAGAGCAGTTTGAAGTCATTGTCGCTGTCAATCTCGTAACTATAGCCCAGTTCTTCGAGGGCTGCTTTCACCCGGGCATCAGCCTCTTCAGCGGCTGCCACAAACTGGACCAGCCCGAGCAGAATGATGATGCCCAAAGCCATGGTTATAAAGTTATGGCGTTGCATAGTTAACTCCTTTTTGTGTTAAGTGTTATCTCCCTCCATGGAAGCGAGAAAGTTCAACAGGGGGAGACAGCAGAATTTTAAGCGAACAACTTTCTTTGTCAAGTTTGCCTTGAGCTGTTTTTTCGGGATAATAATGAGCCTATGGAGAACATATTGATTGGAAACTGTTCTGAGTTGTTGACGATGGCGGGTGATGGGCTGGGTATTATTAAAAATGGTGCGGTGCGAATTAGCGGTGGGAAAGTTACGGAGGTGGGAACCTGCCTTGAATTAAACTCTGATGAGCAGTTTATTGACTGCCAGAATTCGGTTGTTCTGCCCGGTTTTGTTGACCCGCACACCCATCTGGTTTTTGCCGGCTGGCGCGCAGATGAGTTTGAGTTGCGGCTTTCGGGTAAGACCTATAAGGAGATCGCAGAGGCAGGCGGTGGTATTCTTTCCACTGTTGTTCACACCCGGCAGGCGAGTGAAGAGATGTTGTACCTTTCCGCACTGGAACGGCTGTGGGAGATGGTTAGTTGGGGAACAACCACGGTTGAGATAAAGTCTGGTTATGGGCTGGATACCGAGAATGAGTTGAAACTGCTTAGGGTAATCAAGCGGCTGGCGGAGGCCGGTCCGATCCGGGTGGTGCCGACATTTTTGGGTGCCCACTCAGTTCCGCCCGGAATCGAGAAACAGAACTACATCCGTTTGCTGTGTGAGGAGATGATTACGCTGGTTGCGGAAAAGGGGCTGGCAAGATTCTGTGATGTGTTTTGCGAAAACTTTGTGTTTAACGCCCAAGAGAGTCGGTTGATCCTTGAGGCGGGAAAGTCCGCAGGTCTGATGCCCCTAATCCATGCGGATGAGATTGAGAGTTCGGGCGGTGCCGAGGTGGCAGCGGAGGTTGGTGCGGTGGCTGCCAGTCATCTCCTGCAACCTTCAGAAAGGGGGATGATGATGATGGCGGAGAAAGGGGTGTTGGCGGTGCTTTTGCCCGGAACCTGTTTTTTTCTCCAGGAGAGACACAGACCACCAATAGGTAAGATGCGGGAGTTGGGAATAACCATTGCCCTGGGCAGTGATTTTAATCCGGGTTCATCTACCCTGCTCGCCCAGCCTTTGACTTTACAATTCGGCTGTCTCTATTACGGTTTAACCGTTGTTGAATCTCTGCGCGGTGTTACCATCAATGCCGCGCGTGCGCTCGGGTTAGGAGATGAAACCGGTAGTATTGAACCGGGGAAATGGGCAGATATTGTGGTAACGGATCTGCCTGATTACCGCCATTTTGCCTATCGGTTTGGCCATAATCCGGTACAGCTGGTTATCAGTCGGGGTCAGGTAATTTACCAGCGGGCGCGGTTTCAGTCGCCCTCATCCTTTGCCGGCTGATAGTCAATTCCCGGAACCCAGAGGTTTTGGCCTGGGGGCTTTTCTTCAACCGGCGCAGTGGTCTGTCGCTGGCACTGGTAATACCGGATGCCAAGAAATACCAAGAGCGCCAGAAAGATGATAATCATAAAGATACTGCCGATGTTGCGATACCGGCGCTGAGTGCGATAAAGGTCCTCAAACTCGGTTTTTCCCAGTTCCTCGTCAAATTTAACGATCGGCTCATTTTGTTTTTTCGCCATCAGCTATAATAATAGTTATCAGCGGTTTTTTGTCAATTAAGGGCAGTTCGGGATGAACCTGAAATCTAAACTTGACATTGACGTTGGATTGTTTATCCTTGTCCGATGATGCAAAAGAGATTTAGTGCCAGTAAGAAAACCTGTCTGTTCTGTGAGCAGGGTGTTGCCCATGTTGATTACAAAGACCCCCGGTTGAAGGATTTCCTTACCGAACGGGGAAAAATCGTCTCCTCCCGGATTTCAGGATTGTGTGCGCGGCATCAGCGCCGGCTGGCAAAGGCGATCAAGGCCGCGCGTAGTCTTTCACTGCTTCCCCACACTGAGCACCGATGAAGGTAATCCTTTTGACCGATATTGCCCGGTTGGGCAAGCGGGGTGAGGTGGTAACGGTTCGGGACGGATTTGCCCGCAACTATCTGATTCCCAAAAAGTTGGTACTGGTTGCGGATGAGAACAACCTGCGCCAACTGGCAAGCATCAAAAAACAGATCGCTTTGCGGGAGACAAAGGTCACCCAGCGACTGCTGGATATGGCACAGCGGCTTGGGCTGGTTACAATCAAGACCGGTATTAAGATGGGTGCAACCGGTGCGTTTGGAGCGATTACCAATGCGGATATTGCTCGACTCTTAGAACAGAACGGACATAAGGTTGATAAGCATATGATTATTCTGGAGGAGCCGATCAAGGCGCCGGGGGTTTACGAGATACCGATCAAGTTGGGACCGGAGATTACCGCCACGGTCAAGCTCTGGGTTGTGGAAGAGGCAGTAGGGTGAGCACTGCCCGGCTACGGGCAGAAAAACCAAATGGTCAACATCAGCGGATAACAGGATGATCGAAGTAATGGTTGAGGCGGTGCTGATTGATAAGAGTACTAATTCGCCGGTAATGCTGTTGCGGGAAGTTGGTGGTACCAGGGTCCTGCCCGTTTTTATCGGTCCAGCAGAAGCTTCCGCAATTATTTATGCGCTGGAACGCACCCAGTATCCCCGACCGTTGACCCTGGATATGATGAGAAATCTGATCCTGGGCTTGAACGGCAAGGTGCGACGGGTGATCATAAACCGACTTGCTGAAGAGACTTTTTTTGCGGAGGTAGTGCTGGAAAGTCAGGAAAAGGTGGTGGCGATTGATGCCCGACCCTCGGATTCGGTGGGCTTGGCACTGCGGGTCGGGGCACCGATTTATGTTGAAGAGGAGGTTATGGAGCAGGCGGGTCAGTGGTTGAGCGCGGAGGATGAGGAGCATCTGCGCGAACTACGGGAAAAACTGCGGGGTGTCAACCCGGAAGATTTTGGTTCTTACGATATTATTTAGGGAAGTGTGAGTAGTCCGATAATTGAGAAACTGAAGAGCGGGGTTGAGCGGCTGGAAACCGAAGCGGACCTGGTAGAGCGGCTGGCAAACTCAATGGCAACCGGCAAGCCTCTGCGGGTGAAATTAGGGATTGATGCTTCAGGGCCAGATATCCATCTCGGTTTTGCGGTGGTGTTACGCAAACTACGGCAGTTTCAGGACTTGGGCCATATCGCGGTGCTGATCGTCGGCGATTTCACCGGGAGAATCGGTGATCCGACTGGCAGGTCAAAGACCAGACCCCAACTGTCTGACGAGCAGATTAAGGAGAATATGGCACGGTATCGGGAACAGGTGTTTAAAATCCTTAACCCGGAGCGGTGCGAGTTTCGGTATAATTCAGAATGGCTGGACAAACTGCAGGCGCTGGATATGGTTAATTTGTCTGCCCGTTATACGGTTGCCCGGTTGATCGAACGGGAGGATTTTAAAAAACGGTTGGAAACCGGCGCACCGCTTTTTGTCCACGAACTGCTTTATCCGTTGTTTCAGGGTTATGATTCGGTGATGGTGCAGGCGGATGTGGAGTTGGGTGGTGCTGACCAGTATTGGAATCTATTAGTTGGAAGGGAACTGCAGGCACGATTCGGACAAGCGCCGCAGGTGATTATGACCGTGCCACTATTGGTTGGCACTGACGGCAAGCAGAAGATGTCAAAATCCTACGGTAATTACATCGGCATCAGTGAATCGGCAGAGGAGATGTTTGGAAAACTGATGTCCATACCGGACGAGTTGATTCTCGACTACTTTCGGCTGGCCACGGATAAAACCGCTACAGAGATCGCTGACTATGCTCGCCGGCTCCAGAGTGGTGAGAATCCGCGTTACATCAAGGCGGAGCTGGCAAAGGCGGTGGTGGTGCTTTATCATTCACCATCAGCAGCGGAAAGAGCTAATGCGGAATTTGACCGCATCTTCCGGGAGAAGCAGGTGCCTTCAGAGATACGGGAATATCAGGTTCCAGTATCGGGGATGAACATCGTTGACATCATTGTTAATGCTGGGTTGTTGCCATCAAAGAGCGAGACCCGGCGGAAAATGCAGGAGGGTGCGGTGTATCTGGATGGTGCACGGATTACCGATCCAGAACAGGTGTTCAAGCCGTCAACACTGCCCGCAGTTTTGAAGGTCGGTAAGAGGAAATTCATCCGGCTGGTCGCCGGTGGATAGTTATGGAAAGGAGGATGGATGATTGAAGAAAAACAGCCACCCCCGGGACAACCGGTTCAGGTGGAGATCGGGGAGAAGGAGTCTGAGGGTATTTATTCCAATTTTGTTTTGATTGCTCATTCCGCATCAGAGTTCATCATCGACTTTGCCAGGATTCTGCCCGGTTTATCCAAAGCCAAGGTATTCTCACGGATTGTAATGACCCCCCAACATGCGGCGCTGTTGCACGAGGCGCTGGCAGAAAACATCCGGAAGTATGAGGCACGGTTTGGTAAGATTAAGGTTTACGGGCAGAAAGAGGATACCACCAAGACTCTCGGTTTTTAGGGTCAGCGCTAATTGTGGCAAGCTGCGGGTGTTTAGATCGGCGGCGCGTTGCAAACTGTGCGGCGATGTCGATGCAGGAAACCGATTTTCTCCAACAGATTCCCAAACCCTGCTTTTTAACCGTTCAACTGGTTCAGCACTGGGGTGGGCAGGCATTTCTAGTTGGCGGATTGGTGCGCGACTGGTTGTTGGGTAACCGGTCGCGGCTTGACAGTAGGCCAGACTGGGATTTAGCGGTTGATCTGCGTGGTACCGGCTATACTCTTACCCAACTTTTACAAAAGTTAAGCCAAGAGAACAACGGCAGATATGTTTCGCATCAACAGTTTCTCACCGGCACAGTTACCCTGCCGAATTTAAGGATTGACATTTCCCATACCCGGAACGAGCGCTATCCAGAACCCGCGGTTTTACCAAGGGTGAAGCCGGACGGAATTGAGGCGGATTTGCTGCGCCGGGATTTCACGGTCAATGCCCTAGCGGTAACGCTCACCGGTGATAAACCGGGCACAGTTATTGACCCAACCGGTGGTGGTGCGGATCTGGAAGCCCGGTTGATCCGAATTATTCATCCAAACAGTTTCATAGATGACCCGACCAGGATATTCCGGGCGATCCGGTTTGCGGCGAGGCTGAATTTTGCTATTGAGTCAGGCACGCTATTTCTTTTACGCACAGCGGTCCGCGAGGGTTATCTAAGGCGGTTGACACCGGAACGGGTTCTGTATGAGCTGCGCTGCGTCTGTGCGGAGGCAACCGCGTTTAAGATCTTAGAGGCGGCGCTCAAGGAGGGTGTGCTGGCAGGATGTTTTGAGTGGTCAAAGCCGAAATTTTTACAGGCAGAATTAGATAAGCTGAGCCGGGCGGGAATCAGCGGGGAGTTGCTATTTATGTATCTTTTAAGCCGGCTGCCGGTTGACAGCAGTTTTCCAATTAGCCGGGCTGAACAGCAGGTCCGGTTGGCGATAAGGGACTTTCGCCGGACAGCAAATCGGTTGCGCCGGGCAAAACGGCGGTCAACCGTTTACCAACTGCTGATGAGGCTGCCGGCTCCGGCGCTGGAGATTTTGGCGGCGTTAAATACGGGGGTGATCAAGAGAAGGCTGAAATTGTATTTAGCTGAGGTTAGTAAAATTCAGCCGGAATTGACCGCGGCAGAGTTGCTGGCTGCTGGGGTCAAACCCGGACCAAAATTAGGTAAGATGCTTAAGAAACTGCTTTGGGCAAAACTTGATCGCCAGGTGAAGACCCGGGAAGATGAAATGGTTCTGATCAACAGAATACGGGGCAGAAGTGGTTGACCTACAGCAGATTTTCATTTCCTTGCCGGCGATCCTCTTCGGTTTGACAATTCACGAATTCAGTCATGGCTATGTTGCCCTGATGCTCGGTGATCCGACCGCGCGCGAACAGGGTAGGTTGACTTTAAATCCACTGAAACATCTTGATCCGATAGGCACTTTGCTTTTGCTTTTACCCTGGACTCGGTTCGGCTGGGCAAAGCCGGTACCGATTAATCCAAGTAACTTTCGCCATCCGGTAAGGGACCTGGCGATCTCATCACTTGCAGGCCCAGCTGCTAACTTTTTTGTCGCGGTGGTGGCGGGGTTACTTGTGCGGTTGCTGATCTGGACCAGCACCGCCGGTTTCTGGTTACATCTCGCAAACAATTTTGTCATTTACAATCTGATTCTGGGTTTTTTCAATCTCATGCCGATTCCACCACTTGACGGCTCAAGGCTGGTTTATTATCTTTTACCAGCACATTACGCGGCGTGGTTGAACAGACTGGAGCAGTTCGGGTTTTTAAGTCTCGTGCTGCTTTTTGCGTTCGGTCTGCCGATATTTAGGTATCTGCTAATACCCGTGGTCTTTTTGACCGTGCGGTTGTTGACCGGACAGTTGTTAATCTGGTAAGGATAGAAGATGGCAAAAAGAGGTAAGAACCGGTTTCGGCTGGTGCGATTTATAATTCAACTGGTGTTTAGCGCACTGGTGCTTTTTGTTACTGCCAGTATGCTCGCTTTACTTTTCGGCAGGCACAGTGGCGTAATCGGAAACTTTTTAGCCCAAATGGTCTTCTCGTTTTTTGGCGGCTTGGGCTTTCTGGTGTTGGCCATTGCAGGCACCGCGGTAGTGCTATGGTTCGTTCAGTTGGATGGTTGGCGCCGATTCTGGAGTTTTGTCCTGTTGGCAACCGGGGTGTTTTTGGGGACGGCCGTTTTGTCATTTTATGCGGGTGTGGGGAATCCGGTGGATGCTGACAGCGTCTTTCCAGTTGCCGGACAGGACAGTTTTACTGGTTTTCTGGGTGAGAGATTTACCCGTTTTTGCATGCCGTTGTTTGGCATCGGCACGCTGGCAACAGTTGCACTCTGTCTTTACTGGGGGTTTGTCCTTTGGTTTAGACGGGGCAAGGGTAAAGACCTGATCCCGAGTCTACTCATCCCATTGTACGGACTCATTTTACAGTTCTGGTTTGCCTATTTTAACTCGCCGGTTACTGTCGCAGGTAGTTGGGGTTATCTGGTAGTTGATTATCTGGTTGAGCTGTTTGGAGGTTTCGGAACATTACTGGTGCTGCTCGTCGCGCTGGTGAGCACCATCTCGGTTACTGGCTTGAACATCCCCGTGGTCAATAGGTTTTTAGGGCAGGGCAGGTTGCTTTGTCTTGGGTTGATCAAAAAGATAAGGGCGTGTTTATTGCGGCCAGCCAGACCGGTCATTCAGATTACAACCACACCACCACCAGTAACACCAGCCCCACCTCAGGCCGAGCTCTTCCCAGTGGCAACCGAGCCTGCTGAGCCAGAGCCGGCACGACCGATGAAGCCACCGTCCGTGATCAGGAGCGAGGTGAAGTTCGACCAGCCGCAATTTCAGCAGGAGTTTCTGGAGTGTTTAGACCAGCCTGGTGCCCGGGACAAGGTTTTCAAAGACCAAAAGGAAGCAGAGGTAGAGGGTGAACTTTTACTCAACAAACTGCATGAGTTTGGGGTTGACGGCAAGCTGACCGCGATCCTCTCTGGTCCAATGATTACCAGGTTTGAATTGGAGCCTGCGCCCGGGGTCCGTTGTAGTGGTATTGAAAGTTTGGCAGATGATATTGCCTTGGCGCTTTCCGCAGAAAGGGTGCGGATTTTGGCCCCGATCCCTGGCAAAAGTGCGGTCGGGGTGGAGATTCCGAACAAGAGCCGGCGCACGGTCTATCTCAGGGAGGTTTTGACGAGCGAACAGTTCCAGCAGTTGGATTCACCATTAGGATTTGCACTAGGAACGACCATCACTGGTGAGCCCTACTGTGCGGATCTGCGGGCAATGCCCCATATTCTAATCGCAGGAACCACCGGTTCGGGTAAATCGGTCTGCATCAATTCAATAATTATGTCTATCATCTACCGGGCAACACCCAGTGAGGTCCGTTTTCTCACTATCGACCCGAAACAACTGGAACTGCCAATCTACAACCCGATACCGCATCTGCTCTCCCGGACTACAATTGATCCAGAAAAGGTGGTCAACGAGCTCACCCGGATTGTGGCGATAATGGAAGCACGGTACAGTGAGTTTGCCGAACTGGGTGTGCGGGACATCACCAGCTTTAATGCCCGGTGTGAGGAGGTGGGTAGGAAAAAGAAGCCTTACATTGTGGTGGTGATTGACGAGCTGGCGGATTTAATGCAGCGGGCACCGACGGAGATTGAAGCGCGCATTATTCGGCTGGCGCAGATGTCACGGGCGGTTGGTATTCATCTGGTGCTGGCAACACAGCGGCCATCAGTGGATGTGATTACCGGATTAATCAAGGCAAACTTCCCCTGCCGGATTGCATTTCAGGTCGCGACCAAAGTTGACTCACGCACAATTCTAGATGCTAACGGTGCGGAATCACTCTTGGGTCGCGGCGATATGCTCTTTCTGCCCCCGGGCAAGGGCGAACCAGTGCGTCTGCATGGCTGTTTTGTTTCGGAACGAGCAGCGAAAAAGGTGGTGGAACTGTGGGCACACCGTTATCTCACCGGACTTTTAAGCGAACTGGTTGATGATCCGATAGCCAAATCCCGGGCGTTGATTCAGGCGGATGTGGTGGATGTTCTCTATGACTCCCGGCACTCCGCGAAGGGTAGAAAACTGGAAAGAGTTCGGGAGTTCCTTTCGCCAGAAATAGTTGACAGCCTGCTGGCGCGTCATTATTATGAACCGCTGGACGAGGAGATTGATGGAAATGAAGGAATCAGCACCGGTGAAGGTAATGGCGGTGAGAGTTACGACCAGTTCTTTACAGATGCGGCAAGGCTGGTGGTTCTATACCGCGAGGCATCGGTCTCAATGCTCCAGCGCCGGCTGGATGTTGGCTGGGCGCGTGCCGGCAGGATCATTGACCAACTGGAACGGGCGGGTATTGTCGGACCGCACGCCGGCTCCAAGCCGCGCAAGGTTTTGATCGATAATGAAACGGAGTTGCAGCAGAAGTTGAACGAAATTTTTAATAAGGAAAATGGTTAGTCCAAAGGTTTATCGCAACTGGATAAAGGTCTTGGTTGACCAGATTCCTGCGGAGACCGATGAGTCAATTAAGAGTTATATAATCTCTAGGCCAGAGGCAAAGCAGGTTGTTCCTAAGCCAGAAATTACAGTTGGTGACCACTGGTTCGCAATCCGTAGGTACCACGACCTGGTTTCCGCTGAAGACCTGCTTGAAGTTTATATTAGCAACAGCCGCTCGGGTGCGGAATGGATGGGTTATGACCGAATTGACCCGCGCTGGATTGATGCGGAAGGCAGAGATATGGACCGCTGGGAGCTCACCCGGGCATATATGCGGCCGAAATACCGCGGTGCCAATTACTCACCGTTTATGGTGGAACTGGTGCTCGCCCTTTGTAAGAAAAACCGTGGGTATTCAGTTGTTGCCTATCCCCGGCATGTGGCGATGCTGGTCACGCTGATTAAGATGGGGTTTAAGACGTTGGATGGTAAATACGATGCCACGCTGAAGAGAATTCTCTCGCAGGGAGCGCGCTGGTATCCGCACAATACTACTCAGCGCCGGCTATACTATGCCCAGGAGTTTCGTCCCTTCATCATTGAGGGCAGTTTCATTATGGAAAAACGGGTTAGGGGAATGACCGTTTGGGAGTTCCTCTGGCAGAAGATCTAACCGTTATTTAATTTTAGTTTCGGCAACTGGCTCGCACCTAAAATTCCGGCATCATCACCCAGCCGGGAAAGAACAATTTTTACCTGCCGGTTTGTACCGTAAATACGGTTTAAAACCGCCCGTTCTACTGCCCGTAAAAGCGGCTTTCCCATCCGGCTGACACCACCACCGAGCACAACGATTTCCGGGTCAAGGAGCATCAACGCATTATAAATTCCCAGTCCAAGAATTGTGCCGGTCTCCTCAGTAATCTGCCGGGCAATTTTATCACCCTTTACCGCTGCCCTGCCGATTTCCTTGGTGGTCAGCCGGCGCAGGTTATACTTGACCAGGTCAAAGATCATGCTTAACCGCTCGCCACCATCACCGAAAATCGTCAACTGATTACGGGAGGCATTAATCCTTTTCTGCTGTTGACGTAGGGCACGCCGGCACCGGGTAATAATCCCCTCGGCTCCCACATACCGTTCCAGACATCCCTGTTTGCCACAACTGCAGCGCGGTCCGTTAGGATTGATAATGGTATGTCCCAGTTCTCCTGCGAAGTGATTTGCGCCCAACAGTAGCCGGCTGTCAGCAATTACCCCGGTGCCGATACCGGTTCCCAGTGTGATACAGAGTGCATGCTGATAGTTTCTGGCAGCACCAAAGAGCCACTCGCCCAGCGCTACCGCATTGGCGTCATTACCGACTGCCACATTCATCCTGGTCAGTTTGGTAAGGACCTCCTTTACCGGCGCCTTATGCCAGTTCGGTAGATTGGGTGAAGTGAAAACAAATCCGGATTGGTGGTCAACCAGGCCGGCAACACCAACCCCCAGACTTTCCACCTGCCGGTCTCTGACTAAACTCTGCACCGTCCGCGCCACCTTTTCCAAAACATTGCCTACGGTCTCAATGGGATCGGTAGAAAACCGGCGCCGGGTTAAAACCCGGCCGGTTTCGTCAACCAGCCCGATTTTGATGTTGGTGCCCCCGATGTCAACGCCGACGGAGAGGCTCATCGCTTAAACTGCGTTCATATAAACTTAAAAGTAAATTCTCGTAACACCTTGATGGTTCAACACCGCGGCGTGCCATCACCCGCCGGCAGAAATCAACAACCGTATCTTTTCGCCACCGCTCCGTTTTACCCCAGGCAAAAGCCGGAAGTGATTTTGGCACAACCCCGGGTTCGTACCAGTTTGCTCCGGTTCCCAATACCGCACCGGTTGGAATCATTGAGCCGATGGCGGTCTTGCAGTGATCACCGATAAAACAGCCCAGTTTAATCTGACCGGTATCGAGCTCCTTTTCCTTTAATTGGATCCTCACCGGCTGGTAGTTGTTCTTTAAATCGGAGCAGGTGGTCAGGGCGCCAAGGTTCACCCACTCACCGATATAACTGTGGCCAATAAACCCCTCGTGATGCTTGTTGCTGTAACCCTGAAAGATAGAACACTCCACCTCACCACCTATCCGGCACTCCGGACCAAATGAACAGCCATGACGGACAGTTGCCTGGTCAATTACTGTCCGCTTACCGATGTACGCCGGGCCTTCAATATAACTCAGCGGTCCGATTATACACCCCTCATCGAGTAATACCGGGCCATTGGCAACTGAAATCACCGCTGATCTATGCACCTGCACATTTTTACTCCGAATTATACTCCCATCCTCGCCCTTTGCCATCTGCCGGATCTCGCGCTTCAACTCTATCGGGTTGTTAACCACCAACTCGTAGAGGTGGTGATAGACCATTGCCTTTATCTTCCGTTCCTTCAAGCCAAGTTGAAATTTACCCAACGAGCCCGGCTTCCAAGAGCATGGCTTGTTCAACCTGAATCCCACGGCGCGGTTGTTGACCACAAACAGCTCCTCCTCGCCTTTTACCGGCACCATCTCTGCCAGAACCGCACTGGCAGAGAAAAACAGCGTCGGCGTTATTACCGGTTGATTGACCGCATAATCCGGATGCCTCTCCTTTACCAGGTCCGCAATCTCGTCCCGCACCCAGAGGTTGAATTTCTCTTTTGGGTACCGACGCCGGAATTTCTCTAAAAAATTGCCACAGCCAAAACGCAACTCAAAAACTGCGCGCAGATCAATCAGCGGATAAAAATTACCCCAGTTCTCATCTTCAAAAATGCAGAGCATACTTTAAGATACCCGCAACCTGCAAACTGTCAAGCACAGCACATGGGACGATATATGTTGAAAACAACATCACATCCTATCTGAATACGGTTGGCGTGATGGTTGGTGGGTGTTATTGATTCTGGATTTACCGGCGAAGGAGTCTCTGTGCGGGTTTTCCATTTACCCGCGTATAGATTGCTTCGGCACTGCGTGCCTCGCAATGACAAAAGAGGAAGATTTGACTTATTTGGGAGATGGGATAAAATATTTTCTTAGTGGAGCAGAGTTTATTGGTGATCAAACCGGATGCGGTTAAGGAGGGGCATATTGGCGAGATTATCACAATGGTAGAAAGATCAGGGCTGAAAATCACCGGGCTGTTGCTGCGACATCTTACCAGAACGGAAGCCGAACGGTTTTATTCGGTTCATCAGAGGAAGGAGTTTTTTGAGGGTCTGGTGGAGTTTATCACCTCTGGACCAGTGGTTGCGGTGCGGGTGGCAGGTGAAAATGCCCGGGAGAGATTGCGGCAACTGGTTGGTGCCACGGATCCGCAAAAGGCAGAGAAAGGCACGATTAGAGAACGGTTTGGTAGTTCGGCCCGGATGAATGCGGTCCACGCATCCAATCCGGAAGAGGATGTCAGCCGCGAACTGGCATTTTTCTTTAAAAACGAAAGAGAGGAAGCAATATGAAAAAGTGGCTCGTATTTACCTTAATGCCGGTTTTGGCGTTTGCCGGCGTAGTCACAAAAACGCTTCATTTTAATGCCGATGATCTCATATTTACAAAGGCTAACGGTTTTGATGTTGTTCAGTTAAGGAGTGGAGGTTCAATCATTGATGCGGGTAAACCCGGTCTACCGATAGCGGTTTTTAATGCGGTTGTCCCACCAACCGCAACCGTAACTCGGGTTGAAGCGGTTCCGGTTGCAACTGAGGAGCTCGGGGGCAGCTACCGGATTCATCCAGCACAGGAGCCGGTTGTTCTCTCTGCAAAGAGCACACCATCGTTTGTGCCACCGGACCCGGCGGTCTATGGCAGTGACCAGCCATTTCCGGGTAAAATCTTGGACTGGAATAACTATACCGCAACCAAGTCCGGTTGGCGTATCTGTCCGTTCGGTATCTATCCATTAAGTTACCAGCCATTATCAGGAAAGTTGACTGTTTACAAGGAGATTCAGGTCAGGATTTATTATGATGAAGGCACGGTTACGCCACCACGACTTACTGAAAAGCAGTGGCAGGCTTTTGCTCCGGATGTGAAAAGTCTGGTAATCAATCCGGAGGCGGTGGAGCGTTTTAGCCCGTCCCGCCGGCTAACTGACAATATGGACTGCGATTATGCAATTATTACCAGTTCTTCTTTAGTAAGCAGTTTCCAGCCGTTAGCGGACTGGCGGACCAGAAAGGGGTTCTACACCCGGATATTCAGGACCGACTCCATTAACAGCGCTTATCCGGGTAGAGACCTACAGGAGAAGGTTAGAAATTTTATCATTGATTACTGGAATAATCACGGGCTGATTTATGTGCTTTTAGCTGGTGATAACTCGGTTGTTCCGGCACGCCGAGCACGTTGTGTAGTGGGCAGTGAGACCGGCAATATTCCGGCAGACCTGTATTATGCGGATTTGCAGTGGTCCTGGGATGGCAATCGGAATAATATCTTTGGCGAGATGAATAGCGATACGGTGGATCTGTTCTATGACCTGTATATTGGTAGGGCTTCGGTTGATAATGCCACCCAGGTTAACACCTTTATCAGCAAGACCATGTTTTATGAGAAGACCCCGACCACCGACTATCTGCAGTCAATGCTTTTGCCCTATGTGATGCTCTGGTCTTCATCCGGGTATTCGGGTAGAGTGGTTTCCGAGACGATTGCTGCCAAGACGCCGTCCGGCTGGCGCGACGCTTATATCGCTGACCCGACCACTACCGTTCCGATGCGCGACTCCATCAATCGTGGTTATCACTTTTGCCATGTGGCGGCACACGGTGATGACTACGGTTTTTATACCGAATACGGGTTGACTATTTACAGCACCACCACCGCTTCAGGTCAGACCAACGCCACCAGGCCGGTGATTCTTAACTCCATTGCCTGCATCTCGGGCAACTTTGAGGCTGAGGACTGTCTGGCTGAGGCGCTGATGAATAATCCGAATGGTGGTGCGGTGGCAACGATAATGAACTCCCGTTATGGCTGGGGCACACCACCGACTATGGGTCCAAGTGAAAAACTGGACTGTATGTTTTATGATTACTACTTTATCGGGGATACGGTTGAGATCGGTAGAAACCACTGCTCAAGTAAAAATGTTTATGGCTATATCGCGCAGAATCAGGCAGTCTGGCGCTGGTGTTATTATGAACTTAATCTTTTCGGTGATCCAGCATTACCGCTCTGGTATAGCGCGCCCGGCACAATGAGTGCACAGAATGCGGATACGATTCGCACCGGTGCGCAGACATTTTCGGTTACCGTAACCAGTGGTGGTTCACCAGTGGTTGGTGCCCGGGTTTGCTGTTATAAATCCGGCGAATTTCACGAGGTGGGCTATACCAATAGCAGTGGTGTTGCTCAGATCACCATCAATCCGCTGACCGCTGGCACAATGTATCTGACTATTACCAGAAAGCAGTATCTACCTTTGGAGAAGACGGTAACCGTGATTCCAGGCACGCCCCAGCCGTATATTACCATTATACGCACCTTTGTTAACGATAACGGCAACAATCAGCTTGACCCGGGTGAAACCGCAGACCTGTATGTTACCGTGAAGAATATCGGCAATGCGGTTGCGACCGGAGTTAACGGCAAACTGCGCACCGTTTCTTCCTACATCACAACGAGCGACTCCACAGCAAGTTACGGTAATTTAAACCCCAATGATACCGCGCGGGGTGATCGGTACCGATTGAGTGCAAGCAGTTCAACACCACCCGGGATGCAGGTTCAGTTTACCCTGTTCGTAACCAGTAATGAGGGCAGCTGGAGCCCGACTTTCACCCTGACCATCGGTACACCTGCCCAGCCCGGTCAACTCTGGGCAAACCATGACACTGGCTACTGTAAACTTTCAGTTACCGCTTTGGGTTCAATTGGCTTTACCGAGCCACCCGGATTGCTGGACCCTGGTGCGGGTTTCTGTTATCCAAAGAGCAGTGCCAGCCAGTTGTATTATGCCAGTTTCCTCATCGGCAGTAGCACCAGTTATGTTGCGGACCGCTTCTATGGACAGCCCGCATCCAGTGGACCAAACACCGACTTTCGACTTCTGGACAGCGTGCGCGCGGTTGTTCCGCCGCAGTATGGTGATGAACATTTCCGGGCAGTAATCACCGATGGCAACCATCCCACGCCGAAAAACCTCAGAGTCACCCAGAATACCTATATGAGCGCCCGGTCAGGTTATGATGACTTTGTAGTGCTCGTGTATGACATTCAGAATCAGGGCGGTAGTGTGGTCAACGACCTTTATGCGGGAATCTTCGCGGACTTTGATATTGGTTCGGACCCGACCCAGAATACGGTGACGAGCAATGAAGCCAAGCGGTTCAGTTATATGCGCACTGCTACCAGTGCCAACCCCTGTGTGGGTGTTAAGATTCTGGCACCAGAGTCGTTTGCCAACCTGTGTGCGATTGACCATGCCCGCTATGTTTACCCTGATTCGGCAATGACTGACGGAATGAAATATCGCATTCTTAATGGCACAATTGTCCAGCGCAACTCTAATCGTAATTATGACTGGTCGGTGGGGGTTTCGGTTGGTCCGTTCAATCTTAACCCGAGCCAGATTTACCGGGTGGCGTTTGCGTTTGTTGGTGGTACCTCTGCTGCTGATTTTGAAGTCAATGCGGACAGTGCCCAGTCCTGGTATGATAATTATATGGGCATCGCCGGTGATGAGGGAACACCAGGTCCTCGTGAGTTTGCCGGTATCCGGGTGATTCCAAATCCTTTCTCCAGCGCAGTGCTTTTAAGTTATCACCTGCAACAAGCGGGCAGAGTGAAAGTTGACCTGTTTGACATCACCGGCAGACAGGTTGCCACTCTGCTGGACCGGGAGTTAGAAGCCGGCCGGGTTGATCTGCGCTACGATGCCAGCCGGATACCATCTGGTGTTTACTTGGTGCGGATCAAGACCCCGGTCACCACCGAGACGCAGAAACTGGTTATCAAGCGCTGATTTCAGGAAAAGTTAACGGGGCGTGCAGACCGCACGCCCTTTTTATTTTATAAGGCGTCTTACTCGGTGATCAGCAGTTTATTCTTTACCGGGTTGTTGTCAAACCGGATAAAGTAGATGCCGGTTTTTAACTCTTTTGGTAATGTGAACTGTCCGTTAAGTATCACCCCTTCACCAGCCAGGCTACCGTTGTGGCTGTAGATCCTTAAGCGCGTAGCCGGCAATAACGGTTGAACAATTAAATTGGCGCCCTTTCTTGCGACCGTCGGGAAAATCTGCCAGCGGTAATGGAAACGGTTTTTTTCTCTTTCCTCTGTGCCGGTAGTTGCCCGCTGGTAAAGTCCGGTCCGTGCCATATCAAACTGGTAGGTTTGCCATTGCCAGCGTTCCCGGCTAAATGGGACATCGGTCTCCCAGATGTAAACCGACATCGTACTGCCGTTGTCATAGGTCACCGCAACGATGTCCATTGTATCATCACCATCAACATCCGCAACCGTGGCACCGTTCATATAGGTCCAGCCATGGGGTCTGAGTGGCCAGCCTGTGACCGGTGTGCCATCGTGGTGCACCGCATATAAGAAGCCGAGGGTGTCGTTAGAGGTCATCAGGTTGCTGGTGAAGATGATTTCCATATCACTGTCGCCATCAACGTCCGCAACGGTAATATTCCCTTCCGCCGCATCGCCATTTGGCTGGTAGACCGGGAAACCGTTGAGCGCCGACCCGTCATCATCAAATCCGTAAAGCACCGCGGCACCACCGCTCACCACTCCGGATAACCCGCACAGAACCTTCAAATCGTTGTTGAGATAGAGGTCGGCAACTGTGGGCGGGCAGTAGGACCAGCGTGGGAACGAATAGGGCCAACCGTTCATAATTGTGCCGTCATGCCGGAAGACATAGACACCCTGAGTGCCCTGATGCATTGCCACAACAACTTCCAGAGTGCCATCACCATCAATATCCGCAAGGGCGGGCGACTGATAGGAAAATTTAGCACCGTTCAAGCCGGTTACAGGCCAGCCAGGTAAAATTGTGCCATCGTGCCGGAAGAGGTAGAGTGAATTGTAAGAGGCATATACAATTTCCTGCTGGCCATCACGATTAATGTCCCCAACCGCTGCCCCCAATGCGGGCACATGGTCAAGGGAACAGGGCCAGGCGCCGGGCTGTTCAATACCGTTGTGACGCAGGACATGAAGATGCCCGATAGGCCAGTTACGTTCGCCGACAATGATTTCTAAGGTGTCATCGCCGTCAATGTCAGCAAGGGTCGGACTGTCCGCAAAGTTGCCATTGACTAAACCGTTAAAGGGCCAGCCGGGCTTGACATTGCCGTTGCGGTCAAACACATAGACCGCACCGCCAGTGGTCATTCCCCGTGTACAGATGGCAATTTCAATCTGCCCGTCGCGATCAATATCCGCTACTGCGGCAGCATACTGACCCATATAAGAGAAGTTTTTGGGCCAGTTCGGATAATAACTGCCATCATAGCGCCAGACATGGAGTTGACCGGCAGTTGAGGGCATTATGACCTCAAGCCGGTGGTCGTTATCAAGATCGGCAAGGGTTATGCCCCGTGCCGGAGCGAAGTTGCTATTGTAAGTTACCCTTTTGGGCCAACCGGGCATCAATCTGAGTTCATCGGTTTGTTCTGGTGAAAATGGCACCGTTACAGTTTCCCGGTAAGTTGCGCCAGGAATACTGTCAGCCGGACCGGTTAGGTACACACGCCAGCCAAGAGTCGAAATAGTTAAAATTAAAAAGGTGAGTAACATTTTGCCTCCTACTCTATATCTATGGTTTCAATTAGGAGTTCATCACCGCCAATGATGTCCGCGCCGGCGTTGCAGGTGCACATTTTTTCAAGATCAGCGAACTCCTGTCCGCATTTCGGACAGCGGAGTTTTAGTGGGATACGGACAAATTCCAGTTTGGTGTTTTCTAACAGGGGATCATTACGGAGGTGGTCGAAGTAAAACCTGACACATTCCGGGACAACTGAGGAATGCTCGCCGATAAGTAGACGGACCCGGCTTACTTTGCTGGCGTTAGCCTTTTTTGCCTCGGTTAGGACTTGATTGATCAGGGTTCGGGTAATAGCCAACTCATGCATAGCTAAGGCAGTTCTCGTAGCAGGCGTGCCGCATTGGAATCGGCAGGATAACGGCGCAACCAGTCCTGTAAGAGCGCACGGGCACGGTTGTAATCGCGCAGTTCGTCGGTGTAGAAGCGGTAAAGCAGGTTGACGATCTGCCACTCATTGGGCTGGATCGCCAGGACCTGTAGAAACATTTTCTCCGCTCCCTGGTAATCACCCATTTCGCGCAATACCAGTCCGCGCTGTAAAAATAGTTCCAGACGCAGGCGTGGATCCTGTTCAGCATAGGCGAGTGCAGAGTCAAGAGCGTTCAGTGCTATTGGATAATCCTGATTTAATGTTGCGAAGCGGGAGAGATGATAAAAGAGCAGCATCTTTTGCGGTTTGTCCAGTTCAAACTTAAGTGCCGGACCGAGTGCCCATTGTGCCTGCCGGTAGTCACCGTGTCTGGCATATTCCATTGCCAGCATCAGATAGGAATGGGCGTAGTTGATCAACAGTCCCCGGGTGTTGTCATCCTTTTCTACTCGGGGGTCAAGCATTGAGTTCATCTTAAACTCTTCAAAGAGTAGTTTTCTTGTTCGGGCGGTATCAACCATTCCTTCCCCCGGTAATCGCTCCCGTTCACCTACCACTCGTCGCACCAGTCCTTCCAGTTGCAGGTAGGGCTCACAGTCTTGCGTATTCTCCGGGGAAACCGTAGTGGCGAAATAGACCGGGCTTTTGGGCTGATAGCCGGCACCGAAGACCTTAGCCATAAACTCCTGGGGCGAAGATTCGTAATCATCAGGCCATTTCAGTTTGATGCCCCCCACGGTAGCGATGATATTTCGGATCATTATGTCTTTAAGCAGAACCACACGGTTGTTTTTTGCGATATAACCCTGGGGCAGACGGTCAATTTCATTCTCAGTGAAGGAGATTGGGGCACCCCAACGCTTGAGTTGCTTGCAGAACCAGGGGGTGTTCAGGAGCGAAAGGTTGGCAACCGCCACATTCTTACCGAAGTTCGGGTCGTTGTCCGCAACCACCGATGGGACAGTCTGCATAAACCAGAGCGGGAAGGTGTCGTTATCACCGTTGGTAAACACTACCGCCTTCTCTCCCTCGCAACAGATGAGCATATTGTAGCCATATTCGGCTGGGATCCAGTTATAGCGGCGGGTGACGGTTTTGTAGTTTAATAGCATCGGGACGAAGCCGAAGGCAATAACCAGGCCACTTAAAACCGGCATCGGGATAAGTTTCCGGCTCTTTTTCATTTCCCGTTCTACCCAGTTCAGGAAGGCATAGACACCGGCGCCGATGAAAATGGTATAAAACACAAACGAGAATGCAAAGAAGTAGTCTCGTTCGCGCACCTCCCGGAACCTCAGTACGGACCTTGGGTCCGATGGCGAATATTTGAGATTGAGATAAGTCAGAAGACCAATTGAAGCGATGATAAAGGCAACAAGGATCAGAATAAAAGATTTCTTATCCCTTTTGAACTGATGAATCATACCCCAGATACCCAAAAGTGGCGGGATGAGACCAAAAATGCCCTGCCAGCCCAAACGCAGAAAGATCCGCGGAAAGTTGGTAAACAGGATATCCAGGAAGCGTTCATTTCCCCACTGCCAGAGGAAATACCGGACATAGAATGCGATCTGCTCAATATATGCCCGGAAGATATCAAATGCGGGATTGCGGTTTGCCCGCCAATCGTCCTCGGTTAGAAACTGGGTCTTGCGCGGGAAAATCCGCATCGGATCATACTGCTCCCGTTTTAGTACGCTGACGAAGTCCCGCCATCTTGAGGGTTCAACTTCATTGATGGCTGGTGAATGGCGGGCGCGGGTCATCATGATGAACTGGACGGTGCCGGCAAGCAGGACTAAGCCTAAAAGCAACCCGACATAAGCCCCCCGGAGTTTACGCTTGGTATGGAGCCAGTAGAGATAACTGCCATAGCCAAGAAAAAAGGCAATCACCAGCCATTTTGATTGGAACCATCTTTCGATAAACGCCACGGTGGGTGAGGCGAGAAACAGCACGACATCATCCATCAATCCCTGCCCGGCGCCGATATAGGCAACGAGAAATACCCCGGCGAGTAATGCCAGTCCGTAGATTAAAGAGAGATTCCTTTCCGAGCGTTCGATTATCGCAATTGCGTAATAGGTCCCGGCAAGCATCAACGGCACAACAAAAAATGTTCCGGCAGAAAGTCCCATTTCCTTGATAGTCAGGATCAACAGATACCCGACCATAAACTCAATAAACCGCAGATTAATTACCGAATGCCGGTCAACGATCAGGGCAAACACCAGCACCGCAAAAACCACCAGCATCGGCGTAAAATGAATGCCGGTGGAAACGAAAAGTAGAAATATGGCAGCAAGAATCTGTCGGTTGTCACCGGTGCCCTTCTCTCTGCCTTCGCGCCAAACCAGTGCCAAGTAAAGCACGGTCAGGGCAATGACGACGCAGGGGCCGTAAACTTCAGCCTCAACACAGTTGTCCCAGTAGGAGTAAGCAAAACCGCACATCAGCGCGGCAAAAGCCCCGGCGATGTGGGGAAGCCACCAACGTCTTTCCCGTTCTCGTTCCGCATAGATTGAGAGCAGTTTTACGACAATCAGATAAAGCAGACCACAGGAAAATGCGCCGAAAAGAGTCGGGATCAAATTCACCCGGAAGGCGATCTCTTTACCGATCGGCAGGAGAGAAAAAAGCCTGCCCAGCATAACGAACAATGGGGTGCCCGGCGGGTGGGGAACACCGGCAATGTAGGAGACCGCGATCAGTTCTGCGCAATCCCAGAACGAAGCAGTGGGGGCGACGCTATAAAAATAAACGCCAAATACCGTCAAACAGACCAAAATGAAGATTATCAACCGCCATTTTGATTCATTCATCTGGCTTAACTCCTTTACCTTACTGGTTTAACAATGCCTGCATTAAATTATACTTTAATTGAGATGGTGTCAAATTGATTAACAGTTTGCCGCGCTGAGCAAAACTGATGTTGCCGGTTGTCTCCGAGACAACAATTGCTATTGCGTCGGTAACCGTGGTGATACCTGCGGCAGCGCGGTGGCGCATTCCGGTGCCGGGAACAGTTTCTCCTAAAGGCAGGGTGCATCCGGCAGCGATGATCTGATTACCGCTGATGATTACCGCGCCGTCATGCAACGGTGATGTAGGGGTAAAGATGGAGACAAGTAATGGCGCGGATGCCTTGGCTTCTATTTTGGTGCCGGTCTCGGTGTATTCACGTAGGCCAATTTCCCGTTCCAGCACGACAAGGGCACCGATCTTCCGTTCCTTCATCAGTGCAGCAGCAGCGACCAGTTCGTCAATTAGCGTTGAATCCGCAGTTGGACGAAACAGGAAGCGAATCGGTCGGGCGCGACCAAAACGGGAGAGGAGATTTCTTATTTCCGGCTGAAACAGGATAACAAAGGCAACCAGCCAGACCGTGGTTAAGGAGTTGACGATGAGTCCCAGCGCCTTGAAGTCCAGCCAGCGGGCAACGGTTCCAACCACCACCAGAAACAACAGGGCGTAAAGCATTCGTATTGCCCGGGTGCCACGGATGAAACGCAGGAAGTAGTAGACCAGCACCGCAACCAAGAGGATGTCGATGATGTCTAAAGCCCGGATCTGGATAAAACCAAGTATTTTCATCCCGCAATTTCCCCGGTGCGGATGGCATCGGTCAATCTTAACGCCCTTTTCACCGGGCCGACATCATGCACCCGCACGATGTCCGCGCCGTTGAGTGCCGCCAGAACCGCGGCGGCAATTGTTCCCTCCAACCTTTCTTCTGCCGGCAGGTTTAGAACCATGCCGATAAATGACTTGCGTGAAGGACCAACTACCACTGGTAAACCAAGGGTGCGCAGTTCATCGAGCCGGCGTAATATCTCAAGGTTGTGTTCAAGTTTTTTGCCGAAGCCGATGCCCGGGTCAATAAAAAGTTGTTCCCGCTTCATTCCCGCGGCAACCGCCCGCGCTACCGTGCTGTTCAGATAGTCAATAACCTCCTGCATCAGGTCCTGGTAAACCGGATTTTTATGCATCGTCTTCGGTTTACCCTTGATGTGCATCAGGACTGCGTAGCAGTTAAATCGGGCACAGGTTTCTGCCATCTTTCTGTCAAAAGTAAAACCGGAGATGTCGTTGATAATGTTGGCTCCTTCCTTTAACGCCACCTCAGCAACCCGAGCACTGGTGGTGTCAACAGAAATCGGCACCTTAACTTTTTTGCGGAGACTTTTCAGTACCGGCAGCAGTCTTTTCAGTTGCTCGTCAGCAGGGACCGGATTAGCACCGGGCCGGGTTGACTCCGCACCGATATCTAAAATATCTGCTCCATCCGCCACCAGTTTTAATCCATACTCTATCGCCTTTTCCGGTTTTAGGTACCTGCCGCCATTGTAGAAGGAGTCCGGGGTAACATTTAAAATCCCCATCAGATAAGCCTTTTTGCCAAACTCAAAAATAAGGGTGCCGATCTTTACTGGTGCCGGTCTGTTCAGTGCGTTTTTTACAGTGGTCAGTAATTCAGGAACGAGTTTGTTGGCACAGCCCGGCTGGTGTTTAAGTCTGTTGGCTATCTCTTCAACTTGGCGCGGCGTGGCAAACAGGATGGCGGAACTTTTCCGCACCCGACCGGAGATCACCTGGCGATGAATTGCGCAGTCCGCACCAACGATCAGCGCGGTCTGTTTTAAGATATTGGCGCCGGCAGTAGAAAGTTCATCAACTTTAATCCGTAAAACCCGATTTTTTGTCTGAAATATTTGCCAGGCTTTCGGGTCAACTCCAACCCGTGCCAACTCCCGGTTTAAGTCTTCTTTATTCTCCAAAGAGAGCAGGCGCATCATCAGTCCCTTAATACCTCGGCAATTCGGGGTAGTGCCCAGTCGATATCCTCCTTTTTAATCACCAGTGGCGGGGCAAACCGGATTACCATTTCGTGGGTGTCTTTGCAGAGGATGCCCTTTCCCAGCAGTTTTTCGCAGTAAATCCGTGCCGGACCTGCCTCAGGCTTTAACTCCACACCCACAAGAAGACCTTTACCCCTTACCTCTTTTACCTTATCGGTAAGGATCTTTTTAAGTTCGGAGCGGAAATACTCGCCCAGTTCAAAAGTCCTCTCCGGCAGCTTTTCGTCCAGGATTATCTGAACTGCGGTCTTTGCCACCGCGCAAGCCAGCGGATTACCGCCGAAAGTTGACCCGTGATTGCCCGGGACAAATACGCTCATAATCTCCTTTGAAGAGAGAATCGCCGAGATCGGCACACAGCCCCCCCCCAGCGCCTTGCCCAGAATCAGAATATCAGGCTTAACATTCTCATACTCATAACAGAACATCTTTCCAGTTCTGCCCAGACCAGTTTGGATCTCATCAAGGATCAGAAGCAGGTTATTTTTCTGGCAGATCTCTTTTGCTTCCTTCAGGTAATTAGGGTCAGGAATAATTATTCCTCCTTCACCCTGAATCGGTTCCACCAGGAAGCCAACGGTATTTTCGGTGATCGCCGATGCCAGCACTTTAAGGTCGTTATACGGAATCACTCTAAATCCCGGGGTAAAAGGTCCGAATCCATCACGGTATAACTCCTCGGTGGAAAAACTGATGATGCTTATTGTCCGGCCATGAAAGTTGTTTTTACAGGCGATGATCTCGGCACGGTCCTTTTCCACGCCCTTTCGGGTATAACCCCAGCGCCGGGCACATTTAATTGCGGTTTCAACCGCTTCGGCGCCGGTATTCATCAGCAGTACCTGCTCCTGTCCGGTGAGTTCACACAGCAACTGGCAAAGAGGACCTAACTGGTCGTTGTGGAAAGCCCGGGAGGTGAGCGTCAATCGGTTTGCCTGTTCGATCAGCGTTTGAATGATGCGGGGATGACGGTGTCCCTGATTCAGCGCGGAATATGCGGAAAGCATATCCAGATATTTTTTCCCTTCCACATCTTCAACCCAGACCCCTTCGCCCCGGCAGATTACTACCGGTAACGGGTGATAATTATGAGCGGAGAAGCGGCCTTCTATTTTGATAAAGTCCATCGTCTTCAATGGCTACTCCTTTCGATGATGGTTAACTCTTCATTTTAATCTGAATCCAGTCTGAGTCAAAAACAGACTTACAGGCCGATAAAACACATTGGGGTTGATTTTAGTGATGTCTCAAGTATATTTTATTTATGGACAAAAAAGAAGAGTTACTCGCGGGACTGAAAGAGGCAATGATTGCGGAAAGAACGGGTATTGAGTTCTACACAACAGCCGCGGAGAAGACCGCAGACCCTAAGGGTAAGGAGGTTTTTCAGCGACTTGCGGAAGAGGAGAGAAAACACCTGGAGTATCTTCATCAGCAGTTTGGCTATTTGACAGGGAATAACGCCGAACCACAGCTTGATATCCAGAGTGGATTAGATCAGAACCAAGCCAGTCCGATCTTTTCTCCTGAGTTAAGGCAGAGGATTAAAACCGCTCACTGGGAGATGACCGCATTAGCGGTTGGTGTGGCACTGGAGCAGGCTTCAATTAACCATTATCAACAGCTCGCCCGTCAGGCAGAGACAGAAGAGGTGCGCCGGTTTTTTGACTCACTGGTCAGATGGGAACAGAGTCATGCCACGGCGCTGCAGAAGCAGTATAACTATCTCCGCGAGTCCTACTGGTATGAAGCCGGTTTTGCCCCTTTTTAACGGCTCTTCGGCGCGCGGGAGAACTGAGAGAGTAGGTTATTAATTTTTCGTTCCGCGTCGCTTAGTTCGCGTTGGAGTTGCTTTTTTTTCTCCAGAGTGATGCTACCGCTCATTTCCATAATTTTGGCATTCATAACACTCATCTCCCGCTGAATCTGGGTCATCAGTTCCCGTTGTTCAGGAGTTGGTGTTTCGCCGATTACCTGACTTTTCACCTTTTCAAACCGGGCATAAATTTTTTCTAATTTTCCCCTTGCACGTTGAATTTCTCCTTTCCGCCCAGCGATGGTGGCTACGGAGTCAACCCTTTTTACCGGTCGGACAGTTTTTTCCAACTGCACCCGCGGTCTTTTCGGTGTTGATCTGGTGTGCTGTTGCCGGGCACCAAAGATGATTACCAAGGCACCCACGACACCGAGGAGTGCCAGTAACCCGCCGACAATGAAGATCCGGTAGTCAACAGTTGACTCATGACGCAGACCACGTGCACGAATCTTTTCCCCGCAGGCAAAACAGCGTTCCTGTCCGGGCTTTACCGGTTCACCACAGTGGGGACAGCGCATAATTTTATAAAAAACTGCTGAGATTGAGCTCAGCCATTACCACCGGTACGGTCAGTCCGAACCGTTCGAGTACCTGAGGGTGGGTTTCACCACAGTAGCCAACCGGCTGTTGTTCGTGATTTACAAGCATGGCACATCTGCCGGATAGAAAAGGCATCCTTTGTGCCCGGACAAAGCCGATTTTTAGGTCCAACTCCCTTGTCAGCGCCTCCACTCCTGCTTTAACATCAGCAAAACTGGCTTTAGCATCCGCAATACCAAGCGCAAGATGGCGCTGGGGTTGTGCTCCGGTTTCAGCCTGGCGGTCAATGACAAATACATCACCGAGTTCAAAGATACTCTGGGGTAATGGCTGGGTGGAGTTCGAACCGAGGGTTTCGACAATTCCGGCCAGCAGATGACGTCGGAGGATACGCTGTTCAACACTTATCGGATTTTCTACCACCACAGTTTTACCGTCATCACTCAACCCCAGTTTTTCAAACTGCGCTTCCGGGCTGGTCAGGATCAGGCTCAGCACCTCAATGAAGCCCATTCCGGTTAATGCGGTTCGGCATAAACAGCAGAACTCTTCAATTCGGGCGGGTTTACTTTGGGTGGCGGTCGGAATCAGTTTCGGTTCTAAATTGTGATAGCCGTAGGCGATCGCAATGTCTTCAATAATGTCCCAGGGGTGCATCACATCGGTCCGGTATGCCGGGATAAATACCTTAAGTAGGTTTTCATCAGCGGTTTTTCCCGCGGTAAACCGCATCCGGTGTAAAAGTTCAATCAGATGTTCAAACCTCAACTCCACGCCGATAACTTTTTTTACCTCGTTGAGGTCTAATTCCATTATCTCGGGCGTCATTTTTGGGGTGGACAGTTTTTTGCCGTCAGGATAGATGATTTCAATCTGCTGAACCTGGGCAGTGAGGTCGGCAAAAACTGCGGAGATGACATTTAATGTTCTGATGATCGCCTGCTCGTCTGATCCGGTGACATCGATGAACAGGTTCTGGGTACCGGGTTTAACTTTTGTCGCTTCACTGTTGATGATCGGGGGCATGGAAAGCACCACACCGTTTTTGTCGGTAAGGAGGGGATATGCGGGATAACCTGTTAGCAGGTGTTGATACATTAACCCTTTCGGATGGGTGGTGAGGATTTCCGTCGGGGTCTTGGGAGTGGTTTCACCCAGCGGGACAAAACTAATTCCTTGGGGCGTAACCGGTTGATAAACAAAATCCGGTTCAACCGTGTCCAAGTCATAAATTCCGATTGATGCCTTGTGCCGGTTACGACCTAGTCCCCAGTGCAGATTTTCTTGCAGGTCCATCAGGACTTGAAGCCACTGTTGATTCAGCTGTAGGTTGCGCACAACCATACCGACGATGTATTGCCGGATATTTTCCAACCCTGGTTTCACATAAATCCGCACACCAGAGTTTTCAAACCGATATTCGGGCATACCGGTCTCAAGCGCTAGGTATCCCTTGATACTCCGTGCCAATCCACAGACATCAAACATATCTGGCCTTGCGGGCAGTAGGTTGAGTTTTAAACTCCGGTTTATGTTATCGATATCCTCAACATCACAACCCATCTCGGTTAGAACACGGAGCAACTCTTCGTCGGCGAGTTTTTTACCCACAAGGCTAGTGAGTAGATCGATCGGGACGGTAACTACCGGCAAAGTTTTGCCTCCCGGAGCCAGTTGATATCTGCCCAGTAAAGTTTGCGGATATCGCTGATGCCGAAGCGCATCATCGCCAGTCTTTCCAGTCCCAGTCCCCAGGCAAGCACTCTTGTAGTACAGCCGAGTGGTTTTGTTACCTCTTCGCGAAAGATGCCAGCACCGCCCATCTCCACCCAGCCCAGTTTACCGAGATGGACAAAAACTTCAACACTGGGTTCGGTATAAGGGAAATAAGAGGGGCGAAACTGAACCTCATTTGCTCCCATTTTCTGGTAGAACTCATTCAGCGTTCCAAACAGAGTTGCTAAGGTGGCGTGTTCATCAATGACGATGCCGTCAATCTGAATAAACTCGGGTAGATGGGTGGCGTCAATGTTCTCCCGGCGGAAGACCTTACCGATGCAGAAGACCTTGCGCGGTGGCTTAGGGTTTGCCGCGAGGGCGCGGATGGTTGCTGCGGTGGTATGGGTGCGTAAGAGCAGTCTTTCTGCCTTAATTCGCTCCCAACGGTAACGCCAGCCTCTGGAGCGGGTGTCACCACCATTCTCATGGGTCATTGCTATGGCCATTACCAGTTTTTCATCCGGCAGATTACCGGTTTTCGGTATTGCCAGATAAAATGTGTCCTGCAGCTCCCGGGCAGGATGGTCCTGGGGTTGAAACAGGGCATCAAAATCCCAGAAAGCGGTTTCCACCACAGGTGAGGCGGTTTCTTCAAATCCCATCTCCAGAAAAGCCCGGCGTGCTTCGGCAATTATCCGTTGCAATGGATGTTCCTTACCCGGGTAGCGTGCCTTCACCGGTAGAGTAACATCATACTCCTTAAATTTCACCTCGCGCCACTTTCCGGTGGTAAGCAGTTGAGGAGTTAAAAGTGTCTGGGTTGGTTCGGTAGCCTCTACTGGGGATGTTTCAAACCTTTGGGCTGTTAAGCGTCCATTTTTGGTTAATCGGAATGTCCGTACCACCCGTTTTTTGATCCGTACCAGTTCCTCTCTAACATGGAGCATTTGTACGCCTTCTTGGACATCAATGCCCGGGAGATTTCTTATTAGATCCGGCAGAGCAATCGCTTCAATTGATTTTAGATGGGCACAGATCATTTCATCCGGTTCTAATGTACCGGACAGTGCGCCTCGTCCCTTTTCGGTCATCACTAGGCGGTTCTGCTTGCGAATAAACCAGCCTCTTCCGGTCAACCATTTAACGATCGACCGGACATCTTCCAGACCAAGCATCGCCGGCAGTTGTGCAATTTCAAACTCGGACACCAGACCGATTTTTTCCAGTGCCAGTCGTTCCGGTAACTTCTCCTGCCAGTTTCGGCCTCGACGCAACTCCGGTATCTCCTCCTCTTCAATTATCAGCAGGTCCGCTTCCTTCATTTTAACTCCGGCAGCCATTACCAGCGATTGGTCGATCCCCAATATCGTTACGAGTTCAGCAACACTCAGCCGTTGCTCTGGGGCTTTTGTCAGGGCTAATAACAACCGGGACTCAATATCCATCGGCTAAAAATTCACCCGCGCCTTAATGATTTCAGTTAGATCTGGTTTAGACTTCTCTTCAAGACAGTATCTGACCCTGATCACCGGTTTATTGGTCTGAATCAGCCGTCCTAAGTCAATCGGCGTGCCGCTGACTACCACATCACATGCTGCTTGGTCAATCGTCTGCTTTAACTCCACCAACTGCTCATTAGAGTAACCCATTGCCGGCAGAACTCGATCAAGGTGTGTCCAGCGATGGAGTTCCTGCGCTAAGGCACCTTGGGCGTAAGGTCTGGGGTCAACGATCTCTCGCGCTCCGAACTTCTCAGCGGCAATCCTGCCCGCACCATAGGCCATTTCACCGTGGGTAACAGTTGGGCCATCTTCGACCACCAATACCCGTTTACCTTTAATTTGATCCGGTTTATCCACGCTTAAAGTGGAGACCGCATCAACCAATATTGCACGGGGATTTACCCTTCGAACCGTCGCCTTTAATCGGGAGATCTGTTCTGGTGTTGCTGAGTCCTCTTTATTTATTACGACCACATCAGCCATTCGCAGATTGACCTCTCCGGGATGGTAACAGTCGGTATGCTCGTAGCGCAGGGGGTCGGCAACGACAAACAAGAGGTCTGGTACATAAAAAGCGATTTCATTATTGCCGCCATCCCAGACGATCACATCTGCCTCGGCTTCAGCCCGGCGGAGAATCTCCTGATAGTCACACCCAGCATAGATTACCATCTGGTTGTCGATATACGGCTCGTACTCCTCCCGTTCCTCAATGGTTACCCCGGCATCATCTAAATCCTGGTAACTGGCAAACCGTTGCCAGATCTGCTGTTCCAGGTTGCCATAGGGCATCGGCTCCCGAATTGCCACAACCCTTTTCCCCATACTCTTTAGTATTGCATAAATCCTTCTTGAGGTCTGGGATTTACCACAGCCGGTTCTGACCGCACAGACCGCGATCACCGGCTTTGTTGCCTTAATCTGCAGGAGTTTTGGCGGCAAAAGTCCGAATTTGGCACCCGCCGTGAGCACCTCACTTGCCCGGTGCATCACAAATTCATGTTTGACATCAGAATAGGCAAAATAGACCTCATCAACATTTAACCTTTTGATCAAATCCGACAGTTCGTGCTCATAGTAGGTAGGTATGCCATTCGGGTAGAGTTTGCCTGCCAGGACCGGCGGATAGGTCCGCAACTTACCAACCGTGCCCAGGTTCTGCTCCGCTGCCATCGTAAAACCGACCACCTCATACTCTGCTTTGTCTCGGAAGCACATATTGAACAGGTGGTAGTCCATACCTGCGGCGCCCATTATGATGACCCGTTTACGCATAGACCGCTCCTTGCTTTCCACAACCGATGCCGGCTAAAATCTTTCGGTCATTGACTTTGCCTGTAGGAACAGCAGGAGATAGTCCCTTCCCCCGGCTTTGGAATCGGTGCCAGACATATTGAACCCGCCGAACGGCTGGACATCAACTAACGCGCCGGTGCATTTCCGATTGAAGTAGAGGTTACCGCAATGAAACTCCCGCTTTGCCCGCATAATTTTCTCCCGGTTTCTGGTAAAGACCGCACCGGTTAAGCCGTATTCGGTGCTGTTGGCAATCTTTAGCGCATCGTCAAAATCCCTTGCCTTAATCACCGCCAGTACCGGACCGAAAATCTCCTCTTGGGCAATTCGGGCATTCCGGTCGACATCGGCAAACGCCGTCGGCTGAACGAAGTAGCCGTTGCGGTCATCACCGATACCACCGCAGATCAACCTGCCCTCTTGTTTTCCGATCTCAATATACTGCATTATTTTTTTAAAGGCACCGCCGTTGATCACCGGACCCATCCAGTTCTCCTGTTCTTCCACCGGACCTACCTTAATCTTCTTTATCCTCGCGATGAGCATCTCAACAAACTCCTCGTAAATCTCCTCATCTAACACCAGCCGGGAGCAGGCAGAACATTTCTGTCCCTGGAAGCCGTAGGCGGAGATAACTACTCCATCAACGGCACTGGCCAAATCCGCCTCGCGGTCAACGATAATACAGTCCTTGCCCCCCATCTCCGCTACCACGCGTTTGATCCAAATCTGTCCCGGCGCGGTTTTCCCTGCCCTTTCAATTATCCCCAGTCCAACATCCTTGGAACCGGTGAACGAGATAAATCGCGTCTTCGGATGCTCTACCAGGTAGTTGCCAGCGGTTGAACCCGGACCGGTTACCAGATTCACCACACCAGCAGGCAGACCTGCTTCCTCAAGACACTCTATAAACATCGTGGCGATTAAGGGGGAATCGGATGCCGGTTTTAACACCACCGTGTTGCCACTTACCGCGGCTGCAGTGGTCATTCCTGCCATAATCGCACAAGGAAAATTCCAGGGCGGGATAATCACGCCGATGCCCAGCGGAATATACCTTACTTCCTGAATCTCGCCTTGATACGGTGTTACGCCGCAGGGCTGTTCATATCTGATTGCCTCGCGGGCATAAAACTCCAGAAAATCAACCGCTTCAGCAAAGTCCGCATCCGCCTCCAGCCAGTTCTTGCCGACTTCAAGTATCATTGCGGCATCAAACTCAAACCGTCTTTCGCGCATTATCCGGGCAGCACGTAGAAAGATGCTTGCCCGCTCAATTGCGGGTACAAATCGCCACCGTTCAAAGGCCTGCCAGGCAGCGTTGAGTGCAGATTCTGCCTCCTTGATTGTGCCTTGCTGGAATGTTCCAACCGGGGTTTTATCTGATGGGTTGATGGACTGAAATTTCTCTACGGTTTTTACCTTTTTGCCCGCGATTATCAGGTCATACTCCTTATCTTTTTTTTCTTTGAGTTGTGCTATCGCCTGTTTTAGTCGCTGTCTGTTTTCGGGCAAAGAGAAGTCCAGATAACGTTCATTGGTAAATGCTGGTAACATAATTGCCTCCTGATCTTTTATAATTATTTTAACGTTAAATTTATTTTAACCAAATCCTCCAAAACTCCCACCATTACTTAAAATAAAAATACTATTTTAACGACCAAAGTCAACTCTACCCAGTGCCGTTTTTGTCGCAGCTGTGGAATATACTGTTAGCCCCGATACAGTAATTTAGCAATTTTGATTAAGGTCTTATAAATCAATATGTTACAATTTGGTCGCAGATTAACCACTGCCCACCCCCCAGTTGCCGGGACCGTGTTAAGGAGTCTGTAGTTAAGCCTGTCGATTTCGCTATCAACTGGGGTATGGAGAATGATGCCTTGGTTCATAAAAAGGAGCGTAAAGTTAATCTTTACGGCTGGAGTGGGCAAGGGTTTTCCGTTTTTGATTGTATTTATAGTCGGAGAGGTGGTAAAGATCATCGTACTGAATATTATAATTTCACCGGTGTCTGTGCGGCTCAGTTAGATGGTGGTTAACAGGCTGGGTGCCATGCGGGGAGTTGACTCTAATGGTTTTTGTGGTAAAATATAAAGGAGAGGCGAGCAGATCTGGTTTTGTAAGATTAAAAGGAGGCGGTTATGGTAAGCGGTGTATTAGTCAGTCTGGTTGGTAAGTGCGCTAAGATTTCTCCTCCGGAAAAGATTTTGCCGGTTCAAAAAGGGGTGTTAGTGTTTGTCTTTATCGGTCTTTTCTGTGGTTCGGTTTTTGCTCAGGTTGATACCGGTTGGGTCAGAACATGGCGTGGACCAGGTCCCGCGAATGATGGAATCATCGCAATGACCGTGGATAGGCAGGGGGATGTCTGTGCGGTGGGTTATACTGTTAATGCCGCAACCGGGCAGGATATAGTGGTGTTGAAATACGCTACTGACGGGGTTTTGCAGTGGGCAGTCAGTTATGATCAACAGGCGCTGGCAGATTATCCTTATGGCATTGCGGTCGACCGGCATGGCAATGTGTATGTCTGCGGCTATGTTACCACCAGCCAGACCGGGATGGATTTCATTACCATTAAGTTCAACAGTAACGGCGTATTGCAGTGGGCGAACCGTTATAACGGGACCGCTAATACCGGCGATGTCGCTTATGCTATTGCCTTGGATACTCTGGGCAATGTTTATGTAACCGGTTATGCTAATAATATCAGCACCGGAGAGGATTTTACCACTATTAAATACAACTCCAGCGGTAGCCAGCAATGGGTTGCCGCCTCTTCGCGCCCCAATATTGACCGTGCCCAGTTTTTAACTATTGATAACCAAGGCAATGCCTATGTGCTTGGCTATGTTCTGCCCGGACCTGATCTTTACCTAATCAAATACAGTGCTACCGGTAGCCAGCAGTGGTCGGTTAGTTACAATGGCACTGGTAACGGGGCTGATTACCCGAGCGCAATCGGGCTTGATCGGGACGGAAACTGCTATGTAACCGGTTACAGTTGGGGTGCAGGTTCAGCAAGAATGGACTATGTGACGATTAAGTATTCAGCCAGCGGGTCACAGCAATGGGTGGCGCGGTACAATGGTAGCGGTAACGATTACGATTATCCATACGGGATGGCTGTTACCGAGAATGGACAGGTATATGTCACCGGCTATAGCCGAGGGGCAGGCAGTTTTTATGACTTTGTAACCATAAAATACAGTTCCTCTGGCACCCAACTGTGGGTAGAGCGTTATGATGCAGGCAACAACGAGTATGCCCGCGCGCTGTCGCTGGACAGTAGTGGCAATATCTATGTAACAGGCTATTGCGACGCGCCCAATTACGACTATCTTACCATCTCCTACGCACCGGACGGTAACCAGCGCTGGGCAACGACTTACAACGGCGCGGGAAATGGTAACGATATGGCAAATGCAGTAAAGAATGACCGATGGGGAAATGTCTATATTGGTGGTGTCAGTTACGGTGGAAACGCTAATGGTAACGACGGCGTGGTCATCAAATACATTCAGCCAGATGTGGTAGCGCAAAGGGTGCTTAGACCGCAAGGGTTTTTGGATACTTCAGCCGCAATTTACCCTCTGGCGATGGTTGCGAATAAAGGCACGGCTCCGGTTGATTTCTGGGCATTCTGCAGAATAGGTCGGCCCGGTGGAGCGGTTGTATATACTGACAGCGTTTTCGTTGCAGGCTTGGGTGTTGGTGAGTCAACCACTGTGGATTTTGCGGAATGGCGTAAGCCCCATTTTTTAGGTCCGTATTTTGCCCGCTGTTCAACCTACCGGCTGAATGATGCCGATTGGGCTAATAATGTAACCCAAGTTGAATTTTTCATTGTCTCCGGTCCTTACGGCTGGATTGAAGCAACATCGCTACCCGATTTACCTTCGGGTAAAGCGCCCAGGGATGGCGCAGCACTGACTTACTGTCCGTCACTTAACCGAATTTATGCGATCAAGGGGAACAAGACATCGGATTTCTATTACTATAACCCCACGCAACGCAACTGGGTGATTATGCCCGCTGTGCCGGCGGGTTCTTCGGGTAAAGCCCCAGGAAAAGGTGCCTGTCTGGCCAGCGACGAACAGGGAAATGTATATCTGGTTCGGGGAAACAGCACTCTTGAGTTTTGGCGTTACAACAGCGACAGCGGTTGGACTGAATTATACCCGATTCAGAGTGGTAGTAGTGGTAAGACGGTTAAGGGCGGCTCAGATGCAGTCTATGTCCCCAATGATGGCTGTATCTATTTTCTCAAGGGGTACAGGAACGAATTTTACCGGTACCGGCTCGGCACTGGTGGCTGGGAAAACCTTCCACCTGCGCCGATGACCAAATGGGACAAAGGCTCATTTATCGTGTTTGATGATGACTCACTGTGTATTTATGCCTGCCGTGCCAAGTATAATGAGTTGTGGCGTTTTGACTTGCTTGCCGGCACTTGGGATACCCTGCGGGTTCTGCAGAAGATGCCGTTCAGTAGTAAGAGTGGTCAAAGAGCCAAATTAAAAGAAGGAGGCTGTGGCGCCTATTTTCACCGGAGTATCTACGCGCTGAAAGGGGCAAATACCAACCAATTCTGGCGCTACGACATTGACGGCGATTCTTGGGTGGAGATTGATACTATGCCCTCCTGGGGGAGTACACAGAAGAACAAAAGGGTCAAGGCTGGTGCGGATTTGGTGTATGCGGGTGATGCTTTTTACGCATTGAAGGGCAATAAAACCCGGGAATTCTGGCGTTACGCAATTCCTCTGGCACCGACGAGTTTTTCTAATCAGTTGCTATCGGAAAAGACGACAATCCAGTCGCACCGTTTGATTGAGCCGACAGGTAAAGACAACTGCCTGATTGGGAAAGGATTAGTTCGTATTGCACTGCCCAAGACCAAGGCTCAGTACGTTCTGGGTGTAGTTTATGACCCGGCAGGCAGGAGGCGGATGAGTGGGATATACCGGGTGAGGGGTGGTTTTGCAGAGATGGACCTTAACCAACTGCAATCCGGCGTATATTTTATCTGTATCAGATGTGAAGATAAGGAGTTGAACCGGCGCATAGTTTTGACCTGGTAACCTTAAGCCCGTTTATCAGGCGTTTCCCTTGTATATTGTTTTTGCCCGAGTAGAGCAGAAGGTTTTGACATCCGCAGTGTTAATGCTAAATTGAAAGGTAATATATGAAAATACTGGTTGTTGGTAGTGGTGGTCGGGAGCATGCGATCGTCTGGAGTTTGGTCCGAAAAGGACATCAGGTTTACTGTGCCCCAGGAAACGGGGGTATTTTCCAGCAGGCGGAGTGTGTTGATATTGAACCGCTGAATATCCGCGAACTGGTCAGGTTTGTTAAAAAACAGCGATTTGACTTGACGATTGTTGGACCAGAGGCACCTTTGGTTGCTGGACTTGCGGATGAGATGAGACAGCACCGGTTGGCGGTATTTGGACCAAGTGCCCAAGCAGCGACTCTTGAGGGGGATAAAGCATTTGCCAAAAATTTGATGCGCCGTTATAGGATTCCCACGGCAGATTTTGAGGTCTTTAGTGATTTTGAATCCGCGGTGGCGTTTGTCAAGAATAGACCACTGCCCGTGGTAATTAAGGCGTGTGGGCTGGCAGCGGGTAAAGGGGTAGCGGTGATTAATGATTATTCGGCCGCGAACCGGGTGCTGCAGGAGTATTTGGTAGATGGTAAATTGGGCCCCGCGGGTAGAAAGGTGGTCATCGAGGAGTGTCTTTTTGGGGAGGAGCTGTCAATCATCGGGCTTTGTGATGGTGAGCGGATCCGGTTTATGGTTCCTTCCCAAGACCACAAGCGTTTGCTGGATAATAATGAGGGGCCTAACACCGGTGGAATGGGAGCGTATGCGCCGGTGCCGGCAGTAACTCCGGGGGTCTTTAATCAAATAGTGGAGAAGATTTTCTTACCATTGTTAGCCGGTTTGCGAGCGGAGGAAATTGAGTATCGCGGTGCTATCTATGCGGGCCTGATGCTGACGGCTGATGGTCCGATGGTGCTGGAGTTTAACTGCCGGTTGGGTGACCCTGAGGCGCAGGTAATTTTACCCCTGTTTAGCGATGACTTTGCTGAGGTTTGTCTTCAATGTGCCACCGGTTCGTTGGAGGATGTTGAGCCGGTCCTGCCGACACCAAAGGAGTGGGCGCTGTGTGTTGTTGCTGCGGTGAAGGGTTATCCAGGCACCTACGAAAAAGGACTACCGATTTCCGGGCATTTGGCAAATGGCGAGCATACCCTGGTGTTTCATGCCGGAACAAAGATTATCGATGAAAGGTTTTTCACTGATGGCGGCAGAGTTCTAGGGGTAACCGGGTTGGGCAGCAGTTTGGTTGAAGCCAGGGACCGAGCTTATTACGGAATGGGGCTGATTTATTTTCCGGGTATGCACTATCGCCGGGATATCGGCAACCAAGGTTTGCGCCGTCTGAGCAAGGAGACAGGTTGAGTAAGCGTGTTGTACGGGCAAAGGTAAAAGTTAGCGAGTTGATTTCCGCCCTAAACAAAGGTGGTGTTATTCTGCCGATAGAAGAGGGTTATGTAGTGCTGGCGAAAACAGCGGCGGAGATTGGGGCGCGGTTGGGCAGTCCGTTCCGGCTAATTGACGGTCGAGAGGCTGACCACCTCAATGATAGACTGGCCCAGAGTTTGCTGGAGAGGGGCACGGTGGTGATCCTAAGTAATGGTAATGGCTACGCCCTAAACAGAGATGGTCTGGTGAAAAATTTAATGAAGGAGATGCCTGAGCTGTGGTTCGGGTTGCCCGAGCCCGGGCAGGAGATAGAGTTGTTTGCGTCAGAGTTGGGGGATTGGGTGAAACTGGTGGTTACTGATGGCAAAAATAAGCTGGGACCGAGCGTAGTTGATTTACGCACCGAGCCATTTACGGTTCAGCGGAAAGGGGAGCCGGGTATAATGGCACTGGAGTCAATAATTGGTAGTTTAGTCCGTTTGGCGCCCGGGGTGATTTTTTCCGTGACTATGGTGTGTACGGGTAATTCCTGCCGTAGTCCACTGGCTGCAGCGCTTCTGAACAGAGCGGTCAGTGGTTTGCCGGTGCTAGTTAATTCTGCGGGTATCGCAGCACCGGTTGGTGCCACTCCCCCCAACTTTGCGATCCTCACGGCTAAAGAGTTAGGATTGGATTTAACCACTCATCGGGCAAGACAATTGGATAGTAGTATGGTCGAGTGGGCGGATCTGATTTTGGTAATGGAGACGGGGCAGAAGAGATGGCTCTTATCGCATATGCCCGGTGCCACATTTAAGGTAAAATTGCTCGGTGGTTATCCGGATGATGAGTTTGACATTCCGGATCCGATTGGTCGGTCAATTGAACTTTACCGCCACACCGCGGCACTGATTCAAGAGAGCGTTGATACGGTGGCGCAAACCATCAGGGCGCGCTATGTTTAGTCATCTCCTCCGGTCATTGCGTTCTACCTTTTTCCCTGTCATTGCGAGCGTTCTGCCGCAGGCAGAAGCGCGGACAATCTCACGCGTACAGATTCCTTCACCGGACAATCAGACTCGGAATGACAGGAAGAGAACATCATTAAACTGTCTACAGAGTTAAAAAGGAGAGTATATGGAATATTTTTTTACTGAAACCCAGAAGGAGGTTAAAGATTTAGCCAGAAAGTTTGCGGTGGAGAAGATTAAGCCGGCCCGGGCAGAACTGGACCGCACCGGTGAGTTCCCTTGTCAGTTGATGAAAGGAATGGCAGAATTGGGGTTTACGGGGATATATATCCCAGAGGAGTATGGCGGATTCGGTGGAGGGATACTCGAGATGTGCCTGGTGGTAGAGGAGCTTTCAAGAATTGATGGCGCGGTGGCACTATGTTATGCCGCGTGCGGTCTGGGGACATTTCCGATTATCCTTGCTGGGACCGAGGAACAGAAGAAAAGATATCTACCCCGACTGGCAGCCGGTGAACTGGCAGCGTTTGCTATCACTGAATCGCAAGCCGGTTCTGATGCCAGCAATGTCAAGACCAGGGCCCGACGGGAAGGGGATTATTATATTCTGAACGGCACCAAGCAGTTTATCACTAATGGCAGTGTGGCGAAGATCTATACTGTTATCGCCTCAACTGACCCGAACCGGGGAGCGCGCGGACTATCGGCTTTTATCGTTGAGGATGGCACGCCCGGCTTTACATTTGGCAAGATCGAAGATAAGATGGGCATCCGTTGTTCAAAGACTGCAGAACTGGTATTTCAGGATTGCCGGGTACCCGCGGAAAATCTCTTGGGGGGCAAAGAGGGGTTAGGTTTTATCCAGACGATGCGGACTTTTGATCGCACCCGGCCCGGTGTGGGTGCTCAGGCGGTAGGCATTGCCCAAGGCGCGCTGGATGAGGCGCTGGAGTATGCCAAGACCCGCATCCAATTCGGCCAGCCGATCGTCAGTTTTCAGGCGGTACAGATGATGCTGGCGGATATGGCGATTCAGATTGAGGCGTCAAGGGCGCTGGTTTATGAGGCGGCACGCGCCGCGGATGCGGGGATGAAGAATATCGCCGGGCTGGCAGCGATGGCAAAGGTGATGGCATCAGATACCGCGATGCGGGTAACAACCGATGCGGTTCAGATCTTCGGCGGCTACGGATATATGAAGGATTATCCGGTTGAAAAGATGATGCGGGATGCAAAAATCACCCAGATTTATGAGGGGACAAACCAGATTCAGCGGCTGGTGATCGCTTCCGAGTTGATCAAAGGCACATTGTGGTAGAAACCGGCTGGACCCAGAAGATGAATAAAAAGGCAAATACGGTTGTTCTTGGGGCTGGTCCAGCCGGTTATGTCACTGCCATCCGGTTGGCACAGTTGGGGCAGAAGGTGGTGGTGGTAGAGCAGGCAAGGGTGGGCGGTGTCTGTCTGAATCGAGGATGCATTCCGGTGAAGGCGTTGCTCCATTCTGCCAGTATTGTTCGTAATGCCACTGAGGCACGGATGATGGGCATCGGTTTTGAACGTCCGAATCTGGATCTGGTCAGTCTTGGTTCTTGGAAGGCAAGAATTATTGAACGGTTGGTAAGGGGGATTGAGTTCTTATTCAAAAATAGCGGCGTGGAGCTGATCCGGGGCAGAGCCCGGTTTTTAAGCCCGAATCAGGTGGTGGTGAATGGCGAAACAGAGCTTACAGTTGAGGCAAATAATATTGTGGTTGCCACCGGTTCAGAGCCGGCAACCATGCCGGATTTACCGGTTGATCACCGGATGGTGATTGATTCCAACAGCGCCTTAAATCTTGTTGAACTGCCGAAGAGGATGGTGATCGTTGGTGCGGGAGCGGTTGGCCTGGAGTTTGCGACGATATTTAACCGGTTTGGGGTGAAGGTTACGGTGCTCGAGGTTTGCGGCCAGATCCTGCCCGGAACCGATGGTGAGGTTGCGGCCTTGCTTCAGCGTCAGATGGCGCGGGAGGGTATAGATTTCAAACTGGGGGTAAAAGGGGTCAGCTGTCAGATTTCAGCACCCACGGTTGAGCCGAGGATCTGTTGGGATGGAGATCAGGGGCAACAGGCGCTGGATACGGATAAGGTGCTGGTGGCAGTGGGAAGAAAGCCGCTCAGTGATAACATCGGACTGGTTGAAGTCGGTGTAAAAATCAATGAGCGGGGTTTTGTCGTTACCGATAACAGGTTTGCCACCGCGGTTAAAGGAATATATGCGATTGGTGATGTGCGAGGTGGTCCGCTTTTAGCACACAAGGCAATGCACGAGGGGGTAATACTGGCAGAGATGCTGGCAGGTAATTATCAGGGCAAATCGCGACAGGCAATACCGATGGTGGTATATACTGATCCGGAACTGGCAACTGTCGGTTTGACTGCCGAGCAGGCGCAAAGCCAAGGATTGAGGGTAAGGGTTGGCAAGGTTCCGGCAAGTGCGATTGGCAGGTCTTTAACTTTGGGTAGAACTGAAGGGCTGTGTAAGGTGGTAGCAGAGGAGGATACCGGCAGGATTTTAGGAGTAACCGTTTTAGCACCGCAGGCAGATGTTTTGATTGCCGAAGCAGCGGTAGCGGTGGAACTGGGTTTGACCGCAGAGCAACTTGAGCAGGTGGCACACCCCCATCCAACGATGAGTGAGCTACTTTTTGAGGCCAGTGAGGCGGTTTTAGGTCGGGCGGTTCATATCCTGAACCGTTAATCAGTTCAGTCGGAATGACAGAAATGGAACGTCATTGCGAGGAGCGATAGCGACGTGGCAATCTCCATACGAGCAAAACAGGGATTATACGCGAAGAGATCCCTTCCCGCCTGCAGTAGAGTGGAATGAAGGAGGGGCATGGCAGTGCTGATTGAGACCGGTCTTGTTGATTACGAGGCCGGACTGGCGTTACAGCGGTTGGTCTGGGGAAAAAGGGTAAAAAGAGAGGTTGAGGATACGCTGATTCTCTTGGAGCACCCGCCAGTAATTACCATTGGCAGGAGGGCGGATAAAAGGCACCTGCTGGTTGTGGAAACGACACTGGAACAGCGAGGCATCCGGGTTTACCAGATAGAGCGGGGCGGTGATATTACCTATCATGGTCCGGGACAACTGATCGGGTATCTGATTTTCCATTTGAAAGAGGGATTGGTGGGGGTACGGCGGTTTATTGAAAATATTGAACAGGCACTGATTAAGGCGTTAGGTGAGTTTAATATCCGGGCACACACTAAAGAGCGGTTGATCGGCGTCTGGGTGAAAGACAAGAAAATCGCTTCCATCGGTGTGGCTTTTAAAGATGGCGTCAGTATGCACGGTTTTGCTTTAAATGTCAAGAGGGATTTGAGTGGTTTCCAGTTGATTAATCCGTGCGGCTTGAGTGCGGAGCAGATGACCTCAATGGAGATGGTGCTGAATAGGGAGGTTGACCCGAATGCGGTGAGGAGCGCGGTGCGGATCGGGTTGGAGGCGGTATTTGGGTTTGTCTTTCAGAAGAACTTACCCCTCAGTTTGACTTCGCTGACAAACTTTTTAAGTTCCGCGCACATCAGTTCTACATCCTTGAGGGAGTAAGGGGTTTTCTGTCGAAAAGATGGCGCGCGGGCATTTTCCGGGACAAACTGTTGCAGTACCACAGATTGAGCGTTTTGGAGCAGTTTACCGATCACTGGGATATCTGGAGGGTTGACCAATCCAGGGACTAAAGTAATCCGGAACTCGTGCGGGACTCCGGACTCCAGCAAAAGCCGGATCGTCCGGCGCAGGTGGGCAAGGCTGGGCATCGGTCTGCCTGCTGCGAGGGCATACCGTTCATCAAAAGGTGCCTTGATGTCCATCGCCACAAAGTCCACCAGTTGCAGGGCGATTGTCTGTTTAAGCGGATAGGGAAATGAGCCATTCGTATCAACCTTGATCTTTAAGTTCATCTTTTTTAACTCGGCAAAGAGCTCAAAGGTCTCTGGATGCATCAGCGGCTCACCGCCGGTGATTACCACCCCATCAATCCAGCCCAGTTTTCGTTCCAGACTCTGTTTGATTTCGGTAAACGGTATCGTCGGTAGTGCCGGTGCGTCATCTGCGACCGGTCCGTTATGACAGAACGGGCAGATAAAATTACAACCCCCGATAAAGATCACTGAGGTGATTTTACCGTCCCAGTCAACAAGTGAGGTGGGGATGAAACCGACGATGCGCATCGGGCTATGATATAGGTTTTAAACGGCCAGTCAACTGTCGGTTTGTGCGAGGAGGTTATTTATGCAGGCAAAAGTGATGGGCGTTCATTGCAGCAATTGCTCCATCTCCAACCGCGGTGGCAATCTGACGCAACTCCTTTTTACGGACATCACCTGCGGAAAAGACACCCGGGATGTTGGTTTGCAGTTTTTCGTCGGTGAGTATGAACCCCTGCTCATCTAACTGGATAACATTCGAGCACCATTCGGTGTTTGGTAATAGGCCGATGTAAATAAACAGCCCGGCAACTGGCAGGATTTTTGTCTCTCCGGTTGCCAGGTTTTTAAGTTCTAAATCCTCCAGCCGTTCTTTGCCGTTGATTCTGGTGGCGATATGGGAAAGATGGAGGGTAATTTGGGGGTTGTTACGCACCCGTTCCTCAAGCATCTTTACCGCCCGAAACTGATCCCGGCGGTGAATCAGGTGGACCCGGGAGCAGAAACGGGTCAGATAGTCCGCCTCCTGCAGTGCGGAGTCACCGCCGCCGATCACCGCGACTTCTTTATCTTTGTAAAGTGGCCCATCACACACCGCACAATAGGAGACACCCCTGCCTGCCAGTTCCTTCTCGCCGGGAATGTCAAGACTTCGGGATTTTGTGCCGGTGCAGATGATTATCGTCCGAGGATAATATTTGCCGGTTGTTGCCTCCACCTCAATGCCTGACGGGGTTAGTATTAATGCGGTTGCGGCACTGAACTCAATCTGACAGCCAAACCTCCTTGCCTGGTTTTCCATCTGCTGGACCAGTTCAAAACCGTTAACCGGCTGGGCAAATCCCGGGTAGTTTTCGATGAGTGTAGTTTTAGTCATCTGACCACCAGTAATCTCCTTCTCCAGCAAAAGGGTTGAATGGCCAGCACGGCTCGCATAGATTCCAGCGGTTAAACCGGCAGGACCGCCACCGATGATCAGAATCTCGGGATCAGCCATTTTTCAGCAGTCGGGCAAGGATCGCGCGCTGAATGTGAAGTCGGTTTTCTGCCTGGTTGAGCACCACTGACTGCGGTCCATCCAGCACATCATCGGTAATCTCTTCACCCCGGTGTGCGGGCAGGCAGTGCATAACTTTAATATTTGGCTTTGTCCGGTTCAGTAGTTGGCGGTTGACCTGGTAGGGGCGGAAGATCTGCCGGCGCTGTTCGGCTTCATTCTCCTGGCCCATTGATGCCCAGACATCGGTGTACAGATAATCGGCATCAGCCACCGCCTGACACGGGTCATAGGTCAATTTGATTACCGCACTACTCGCCTCGGCAAATTTGTTGCTTTTTTCCATAATCTCGGGCGCGGGTTCAAATCCCCGGGGCGTGGCGACATTTAGCTTGAACCCGACAATGCCCGCAGCCAACATCAGCGAGTGGCAAACATTGTTGCCATCACCGGTCCAGGCAACTGTTACTCCATCCAGTGAACCGCGGTCATCAACGATTGTCAAGAGGTCGGCAAGGATCTGGCAGGGATGCTCTAAGTCGCTTAAGGCATTGATTACCGGTATCGTGGCGTTTTTTGCTAGTTCGGTGATCTTCTCGTGCTCAAACACCCGGGCGATGATGCAGTCAACCCAACGGGACAGGTTGCGGGCAACATCCGGGACGGTCTCCCGGGTGCCTAAGCCGATGTCGGATGGGCTGAGATAGCTACTTGCCGCTCCCAGTTGCTGGAGTGCCCGTTCAAATGTTACCCGGGTGCGCAGACTTGGTTTTTCAAAAACCAGCACACCCATCTTCCCCCGGGCAAGAGGTAAAATGCCATGACGCTTGATCTCGGCTTTCAGTCTGCTTGCTTCCTTCAGTAGTTCAAGTATCTCATCTTTATTAAGATCAGTAATTGATGTCAGGTCTTTTTTCATAATTATAAAATATACCGACTTAAATCCTTGCTGGCAACTATATCCTTGAGTTTCTTCTCAACATAACCGGCGGTGATGCGCACCTCTGAGGTCTTTTTATCAGGCAGGCGGAAAAGGATGTCCTCCAGAAGGGTGGTCATCACCGTGTGCAGGCGCCGGGCACCGATGTTTTCGGTTTCAGTGTTGACCAGAAAGGCGATCTCAGCCACCTTTTCAATCGCATCCCGGGTAAAGGTCAGTTTTACCCCTTCGGTGGCTAAAAGCGCGGTGTACTGCTTGATTAAGGCGTTTTCCGGTTCGGTCAGAATGCGGACAAAATCCTTTGCGGTCAAAGGCTGGAGTTCCACCCGGATTGGAAACCTTCCTTGCAGTTCGGGAATCATATCCGATGGTTTGACCTTATGAAATGCACCCGCAGCGATGAAAAGGATGTGGTCAGTTCTGACCATGCCGTATTTGGTAATCACATTGGAGCCCTCAACCACGGGTAGTAAATCGCGCTGCACCCCTTCACGGGAGACATCTGGCCCGCTGGTTGCAGGCGTGGCGCTGACCACCTTATCAATCTCATCAATAAACACAATGCCGGCTTGCTCCACCCGCTGTTTTGCCTCAGCGATCACCTCGTCCATATCGACCAGTTTCTGTGCCTCATCCTGAATTAGAACCCGTTTTGCCTCGGTAACGGTCAGTTTCCGGCGTTTGGTCTGCTTGGGTAGGGTTGGTCCGAGTATATCCTGCAACTGGATGATGATTTCATCACCCCCCAACTGACTTAGCATATCGGGTAACGGTAATGACTGGGTGGTGGTTTCAATTTCCACCAACTGCTGGTCCAGTTCCCCGCGACGCAGTTTCTCGCGCAGCCGCTCCTTGGTGCTCGTGGTGGCACTGGGGTCCCTGGGCAAAAGCAGTTTTAAGAGTTTCTCTTCCGCAAGTGCCTCTGCCCGGTGTTGCACTGCCCGGGTTTTTTCCGCCTTGACCATATTGACACCGATCTCCATCAGGTCCCGAATCATTGAGTCCACATCCCTACCCACATAGCCGACTTCGGTGAATTTTGATGCTTCTACCTTAACAAACGGTGCCTGTGCCAGTCGGGCAAGACGCCGGGCGATTTCGGTTTTACCGATACCGGTTGGTCCAATCAGAATGATGTTATTGGGCAAGATCTCTTCGCGCAGGCGGTCCGGAATCTGACTGCGGCGCCAGCGGTTGCGCAAGGCGATCGCTACCGCCTTTTTTGCCCTGATCTGGCCGATGATATAACGGTCAAGTTCCGCGACAATCTCCTGTGGTGTTAGCGCCCGCTCTGAGGTTATCTGCACCAGCTCCACTCTTGAACTACCTGATGAGACATTCATCGGGAGTAATAAAATATCGGAGATAATGAGAGAAGTCAATATTGTTTAACTATGATTCTTAATTTAATATGCAAGACCAGACAAAAATGACCCAAACCTTTTGACCTTTGGTCGGGGAGAGGTCGTATAGGGATGGTATTAGAGGAGGATTTTAGCCAGCGCTATGGTTCTTAATAACTGATACTTCAATGGCTTAATGTTAATCTGGCACCGGTTGTGATAATCCTTTTGGTTTTTACAACCTTTGTGCGGATTTTTATCTGCACACTCTCAAATTGTTTGATAAGTAGGGTTATGGCTAGTCTATTGTTGTCAGTTTAGAAGAAAATGTCTGCGGAACTGGGGTTATGAATTGCTTTATCCAAACTGCCGGAGCGGGTTGAAATAGTCCGCCATTTTATGGTGTGAGACGGAAACGGTCGCGCGGAAAGAAACTTGCCTCCCGGATATTGGTGAGTCCTAAAAACTGCTGGGTTAATCTTTCTGCGCCGATTGCCAAGCCACCGTGCGGTGGCACGGCATATTTGAATATTTCCAGGTAGAACTCAAAGTTTGTCGGGTTCATCCCGAAATATTTTATGTTTTCCAGGAGCATATTATAGTCGTGAATCCGCTGGGAACCGGTGGTCACCTCCAGACCCCGAAACAGCAGGTCAAAGCCAAAGGTGTAATTGGGGTCTTTTGGGTCCCACATCGTATAAAAAGGCCGAGTCTGCCGCGGGTAATGGGTGACAAAGATGAACTCGCTTTTATAAACCCTCCGGGCATAATCACACAACTGCCTTTCACCCTCGGGGTCTAAATCATTCAGGTTGCTGACATCTCGGTTATAATCTTTTTTTAGCACCTGAAGTGCATCCTGAAACCGGATATAGGGAATGGAGTTGATTTCGGGCAGACGCGCCTCAAGCAGTTGCAGCTCATCGGCACAGTTTTTCTGCAGATTCTCAATCATCTGCTTCAGCATCCGCTCCTCTAAGCGGGTAACATCCTCAAACGATTCAATAAATCCCATCTCATAGTCCAGTGAGAGATATTCGTTGATATGCCGTGATGTGGCATGGTCTTCAGCCCGATAGACAAACCCCACTTCAAACACCCTTTCATAACCCGCACCCACCAGCATCTGCTTGTAAAACTGCGGACTCTGTGCCAGATATGCCTTCTGCTCAAAATACTGGATCGGGAAAAGTGCGGTGCCACCCTCGGTGCCTGCGGCGACGATCTTGGAGGTGTGCACCTCAAGAAAACCCTCGGCACGCAGAAACTCGGCAAAAGAACGGATGAGCTCTGCCTGAACTTTGAACACCGCGCCGAGCTCCAGATTCCGCAGGGAAAAAGCCCGGTGGTCTAAAATCATATCCAGTTTCAGATTCAGTTTCTCCTTTGAGCGGGAGACCTCAAACGGCAGAGGTGCCACCGGTTTAACCAGCACCTGGATTGAATTTAGTTCCAGTTCACAGCCCTGCCGTGCCTGGGGCTCAGGCTTCACCCGTCCCCGCACCTCAACAATTGACTCTCGCTGAATCTCATCCAGCCCGAACCGCTCCGGCTCACCGGTCACCGCCTGTGCCACTCCTGTCCGGTCCCGCACCAGCACAAACGAAATCCTGCCTAATTTCCGGATGTGGTGCACCCAGCCTAAAAGCCGGACCTGATTGCCGATATGCTTCGGCAGGTCCCGTGTCAGTGTTCGCTCCATCGTTCCAATTTAGCAGGATTTTATCAGCAAGTCAAGCAGACCTGCGCTCCCGTACAAGATAGATGAAAGGCAAGGAAACGAGGGTGATGATCCCTTTAAGGATCACATTTGCCCAGAAGATGCTTATTACGACAAACAACGGCATCCGGCCGATGAAGGCGAGCGAGCAGAACAGTGCCGAATCTAAGGGCACGCTTACCGAATTGGAGACAAGAACCCGTAACCACTGGCGCCGGTACCCAACCTTATTCACCCACAACTGATAGATTTCACCGTCCACCAGTTCTGATGCCACCTCGGCGATGATTGAGGCGATGACGATGCGCCAGACTGGAGAAAGTACGATGCCGAACTCCAGTTGCGGCCCGACCGTTCTGTCCGGCGGCAGTTTTGCCACCAGCCAGAAAAGCAAAGCCATAAACAGATTGATCACTCCGGCGGCAACAATTACCTGCCGGGTAACCCTGATGCCCGCGGTCTTATGCACCAGGTCGCGGATGGTGAAGGTGAACGGGTAAATCAAAGTGCCGGCGTCAATGCTGAAGCCGAAAAGAAAGACGATGCGCAGACTGGCGATGTCGGAAAGAATCTGGGCGGCGATATATGCCGCAGTAACCAGCGCCACATCGGAGATCAGACGGGAACTGACCCCTTGCGTCTCGGTTTCGCTCATCGGGACAATTTAGACACTCGCTTGCCGATGTCAACTCCGGCCGGTAAGCCAGGACCACCAGGGCAACTCGTTCAAAACCTTGATAGGCTTTGGAAGTTTCATATAATAGTCCTGTGAAAAAAGTAAGGCAAAGCGAAGCCTATGAGGACATATTCGCAATAAAATTGTGTGAGGTGCAACACGTAGCGAAAAAGCGATTTGGCAGATATTTGGATGAGACTGAAATTAAGGATGTTCAAAAGAGGATAGAATGGGGCATGGTATTCTGGGAAGAGGTCGTTCTCTACGCAATTGAAGATATAATCAAAAATAAAAACACTTCAAATAACCAGCGCTAAAATTACTTTCCAAAACGACCACCGCTACTCTCCTTGCAAAAATAATCATTACTTCCAATCTGGGCTTAAATTTTAATAAAATAGTGCTTGAGGAGGCTTGACTGGCTAAGGCGGGTGGATATAAATTGTTATGATGAAAGTTGAGATACCGATTAATCAGGCTAACCGGTTGATCAATTCCGGTAATGTGGTTATGGTGACAGCGCAGTATAAGGATAAGTCCAGCATCATCACCATCGCCTGGCACTGTCCGGTTTCAATTAAGCCGTCGATCATCGGGGTGGCGGTGGGTAAAAGCCGGTTTTCCGCAGAGTTGATTGAGAGATCAGGTGAGTTTATCGTCAATGTGCCAGGATGGGAACTTTTTGAGGCGATGATTTTCTGTGGCACCCGTTCGGGCCGTGAGGTGGACAAGTTTCAGGCAACAGGGCTGACACCTTTAAAGCCGGTGAAGTTGTTAAAACCGCCAAGGATCAAGGAGTGTATCGGTGCAATTGAGTGTGCGGTAGCGGATAAAAAGGAGATCGGTGACCATATTATGTTTTTCGGGGAGGTGGCCTACGCCGAGGCAGAGGAGGGGTTTTTTAAAGATGGGGTCTGGGATACCGGTAGTGCAGAGTTGATCTATCATCTGGGTGGTAGTTATTTTATGAAATCCTGTCCGGTTGAAAAGGGTCGGTGATCAGGCCGGTTTTAGCAGTTCTGGGTCAAAGTAGTGGTTTTCACCCAGTACTGTAGCAATAACCTTGCCCCGCATCATTCTACCCCAAAATGGGGTGTTGTGGGAACGGGAGTTGAGTTTTTCCCGGGTCAGGTGCCATTTGACCGCGGTGTCAATCACCACGAGGTTGGCTTCAGCCTCCGGGATAATTGCGGGTGGTTCAATGCCGAGAGTCTGGGCAGGAATAAGTGAGAGCCGGGCGATAAGTTCCGGCAGGGTGAGCACCTTTTTTAGGACCAGCATCTCATAGGAGAGGCTGAACGCGGTTTCAAACCCGATGATGCCCGGTGCCGCATTTTCAAACTCATGTTCTTTTGCCTCGAGAGTGTGCGGAGCGTGGTCAGTGGCGATGCAGTCAATTGTGCCGTCCTTTAATGCCCGGATAATTGCCCGGCGATCGGCTTCGCTGCGCAGGGGTGGGTTGATACGGAAATTGGGTTCGTAATCTTTAAGTGCTTCAGCTGTCAGGGTGAAGTAATGGGGACAGGTTTCAGCGGTTACCGCAATTTTTCTTGCCTTTGCCCAGCGCAGAACATCAACGGTTAATCGGGTGGAGACATGGCAGATGTGCAGTCGGGCGCGGGTCATCTCTGCGAGCATAATGTCACGCATCGCGGCGATCGCCTCTGCGGCTGCGGGTACCGGTGGCAATCCAAGCCGGGTTGCGGTTAAACCTTCGTCAGCCACCCCCTGGCTCAGTTCAGGGACCTCGCAGTGGCTCATTACCAGCAGGTTGAACGCGTTAGCATATTCAAGCACCCGACGCATCAGTCCGGCATCACTGAGCCAGCTGCCATCATCTGATACCGCGCGGGCACCGGCAAGACTCATTGCGCCCAGTTCTGCCATTTCTTTACCCTGTCTGCCTTTGGTGCAGGCGCCGATCGGTATGATCCGCGCCGACTTCGCCTCAGCAGAGGCAGCCAGTTCAAACCGGATCAGTGCTTCAGAATCGATTGCCGGATTGGTGTTGGGCATCGGACAGATCTGGGTGAATCCCGAGGTAAAGGCAGACCAGCAGCCTGAGGCGATCGTTTCCTTAATCTCCTCGCCCGGTTCACGCAGATGGCAGTGCAGATCAATGAAGCCCGGGGCAAGATATCGGTTCTGGCAGTAAATTACCCGGGCACCGGTTTTCGGAATTTTTGTGCCGACCGCCTTAATTCTACCATTTTCCACGAGCACATCCTGTTTTTTGATCCTGCCGGTGTCCGGATAGATGATGTTGCCACCGGTGAAGAGCAGTTTACTCATTCACCTCTCCCTCGCTTAATAATCCCCGGCCCGCGGCAAGGAGATAGAGTACTGCCATCCGGACCGCAACACCGTTGTTTACCTGGTTCATTATTAAGGTCTGGGGTAGTTCCCGGAGGTCATAATCCATTTCCACACCCCAGTTGACCGGTCCGGGATGAAGGATCACAACATTCTCACGCAGTCTCAGCAACCGTTCCCGGGTTAAGCCATAGAACTGCCGGTACTCACGCAGGCTGGGAATAAAGTTAGCGTTCATCCTTTCCACCTGCAGGCGGAGCATAAGGATAACATCCGCCTCGTAGAGGATTCGATCCAGCCGGTAAAATACCGCACAGCCCAGTTTTTCAATTTCTGCCGGGATTAATGTTGGTGGTCCGCAGAGCGCCACTTTAGCACCAAGTTTGTTCAGACAGAGGATGTTGGAGCGGGCAACCCGGGAGTGGGCGATATCACCGACAATTAAGACCAGTTTACCGGTTAGTGAGCCCAGCCGTTCTCTCAGGGTGAAGGCGTCAAGCAGTGCCTGGGTGGGATGTTCGTGACGTCCATCCCCCGCGTTGACCACAAAGCAGTTGAGACGGCGGGCAAGAAAATGGGGTGTGCCGGCTGCGGTATGGCGTATTACCACACCATCCACACGCATCGCCTCAATATTGGCGACCGTATCCAGCAGGCTTTCACCCTTTTTGGTGGAGGAGCCGGCAACCGAGAAGTTGATACACTGGGCAGAGAGGCGGGTGGCGGCAAGGGTAAATGATGTGGCGGTGCGGGTTGAGGGTTCAAAAAAGAGGTTGACAACTGTTTTGCCCCGCAGTGCCGGGACGATCGGAATTGGTCGGCTGAGCACCTCCTGAAATTTCTTTGCCTGTTCCAGGATAGTGTTAATCTCCTGCGGGTTGAGTTCAGCAATGCCCAAGAGGTGCTTAAGCATCACTCCTACTCCAAGTTCTTTTTTAGACTCCCGGTACGGGTGGTTAAAACTATCTCATCTCTGCCGTCAACTTCGGTTAGATAGATGTCCACCAGGTCATCGACCTGGGTATTGACATAACTACCGACAAAATCCGGTTGAATCGGTAGTTCCCGGTGTCCCCGGTCGACCAGTGCCAGTAACTGGACCTTTCTGGGTCTGCCAAAATCAAGCAGTTCGGTTAAAGCAGCACGCACAGTTCTGCCGGTGAAGATCACATCGTCCACCAGGAGTACGATTTTACCGTTGATATCAAAACTGATGTTTGTGCCCCGTACCAGTGGAGTAGGAGCGAGTAACTGCAGGTCATCACGATAGAGGGTAATGTCAATCGAACCTACCGGCGGGTTATGTTCGGTGAGTTGGTTAATCTCCCGGGCAAGGCGCTGGGCGATCGGCACACCCCGGCGTTGAATCCCGACCAGAACCAGATCGTCGATCCGCCTATTTTTTTCCAGTACCTCCGCTGCCAGCCGGCTGATGGTGGTGCGCACCGTTTCGGCTGACATCAGTTTCTGTTTCATTTCAGAAGCAGGGCAAGCGGGATTAGTATACAGTAGCCGACAATCAGCAGGAATGGGGCAAGGGTGATTGAGCCGGCGTTCAAACTGATAAAACCAGCAGCAATTGTTAATACCCCGATGCCAAGTAAAATGTAGTTCTTTTTCTTAAAAGATAGTTCAGGGCCGAACGGAGTTTTTACTGTTGACTTAGCAGGCTTGCTGGATTTTTTTTCGCGCTCTCTCATCTTACGGTGATTATCTAAATCACCTGGCCCAAGTCAAGAAAATTCTCTATTTTACAGTTGATTTCTTACTAGGCCGGAGCCATCAGAATTTTTTATAAGTTCAATTCTGTTTGAAGGCAAGAACTGGTTGAGGAGCCAGATGTTGGTCTGGAGGTGGTCGGTTACCTCACTGGTGGTGAAAGAGAAGGGTTTTTCAGTCAGGGCAAAAAACAGCACTACCTGGTCTGCAAGGTGCGGGTCTAAAGCCTTCTGGCTTTTTTCGTGGGTACAGAATGCCTGATAGACCTCATCTGCCACCGTTTCTGCGGGTTTGCCCTTTTTGCCCAGTGCGGAGAAACCGACGGATACGTTTTCGTAAACCGGGTTAAGAAAGAGATAAGTTCCGGGACAGCGTGCCGGCACCTCACCGATTTGTTTCTCTTTTAACTCCAGTTTGAGCAAACTCTCCAGACGGTCTGCCTGGCGGGTGGCAATTGAGAGCGGTAATCTGCTGACCCGGGAGATGAGGTTTAACCCCTTAAGCCCTCCCGGTGATAGGCAGTCTATACCGTTAAACCTTTCCTTTTTTACCGGCTCGGTGTGTAATTTAATTTCACCTCCACCAACCGGATAAAATCCCCAACCGGTGATTTCAGCCTCTGCCTGATAACCAAGTTTAGAGATAAACGGTAAGAGGACCATCTTTAGGTATTCAAAAATTGGACTGAATGGCACATGGGTACCACCGCGCAGAGTAGCATTACAGGGATGGGGAGCAAAAAGCATTATCGGCACAATCGCCTGGGCGATCAAGGTAACCGCACCGGCACTGCCCCGCGCCTCAGCAACATCCACGGTCAGGTTAACACTGCGGATAGTATCGGGTAGAAACTTCAGTTCAGTTGAGCCGGGCTGGGCACCTTTTACCTTTGCCTGACACAGTTGGACTGCTAAATTAACTCCGGCGAGGTGCTGGGGCATAAGTCCGGGTTTTGGGCGACGGGCGCGGATGTTTTTGATTACAAACGGCTTTTGCAGGATCGCACCCAGCGCGAGTGCGGTGCGCAAAATCTGGCCACCACCTGAACCGAATGTGCCGTCAATTACCAGCATTTGTTTTGAGGATTTTAAACAGGGTCCGGGCGTTGTTCAGCATATCCTGGTCGTTGTTAAAGAAGGCGTAAACTGCGGCTGGTTTCAGTTGACTTATCGCTGCGGCGATGGTTTTTAACTCCTGCCGGGAGTAGCGGTAACGGTACCAGGCGGTTCTGCCGTGAAGCCTCAGATAGATACTGCCAGAGGTGTTAAATACCGTTCTGGGATAATCCGGGGCATCAATGGCGACCAGGGTGATGCCCAGTTTTTCTGCCCAGTTCACAGTTTCGGGGTTAAACCAGGTTTTATTCCGGCACTCCAGGGCAAACCTTCTACCCAGTGCGGTCTTTTTGATGAAGGCGGTGAGTTTGGGGCGCACGGTAATATCCAGGCGCGGGGGTAACTGGAAGAGATAGAAGTCAATCAGGTTATCCAGCGGGGCAAACAGTCGGTAAAAACTGGTCCAGAGCTCATAGGCGGGCGGGCTAAACAGGTGCTGATGGGTGATCACTCTTGACACCTTTATAGCCCAGCGGAGCGAATTTCCCTTTACTGCCCAGGATTTCACCTGATTGGGAAAAGGAAACCGGTAAAATGAGGCGTTCAGTTCCAGCGCATTCAGTCCGGAGTTCTGGACAAACCAGTCCAGAGACCTTTTGGGGTTCCAGTCATAAAACCAGCCTGATGTGCCGACAAAAACCTGCATAGTCAATCATAAATGGTGAAAAGTGGACTGTCAACCAGCAGGGTCTGTTACGGTGTAAGGCAGAGGGTTAAGTCAAACTTGGATTTTGGGGATGAGTGGGTAAAATCTTATTTTAAGAAGGGAGCAAAATGACAAAGAAAAGTATTATAATCCTGTTATGTAGCCTTGTCTGGTTTGTGTCGGCGGATGATTTCTTGGCGGTGATTCCGGATGGTAAGCCGGAACTGCTGGCTCAGGATTTTACCGTGGTCGGTGTTACCGGTAATGGTGTCCTGGTCCTGGGAAATACCGGGCAGTTAGCACTGCTTAACAGTTTAGGTGGCAGGGTGCTTGATTACAAGCCAAAAGATAAGGTCTATTACCGGGTCCGGCTTTTTGACTGGAGCAATCAGGCACAACTTGCCCGGATCAGCCGGGTTTTGGATTTTGACGGTGAGGAGTATCTCGTAGCGGTGGCACCGGAAGATGTGGAGCGACTGCTTGATTTACGGGTGATGCTGGGCAGGGTCAGTTTACAGGGCTGGGTGTTTAAGCCGATGGTGCAGGAGTTACCACCGGTTTTTACCAACCCTCTGGTTGAGGCGATGGTCAGTTCGGTCGCTGCGGATTCGGTGCTCTCCTATGTCTATCGGCTCCAGAGGTTCCGCACCCGTTACTCAACATCGGACTCCTGCCGTGCCGCGGCTGAGTGGATTCGCCAGAAGTTTATTTCCTACGGCTGTGATACCGTGCTTATGCAGAATCATACATCCGGTCACGCGCCGAATGTAATTGGAATAAGATACGGCACCAGGGGTAGCCGGAGTAATTATGCAATTATCTGTGGCCATTTTGACTCTTATTCAACCACTAACCCTAACAATGCACCGGGTGCAGATGATAACGCCAGCGGCACCGCCGCGGTAATTGAAGCCTGCCGGGTAACACAGGGTTATCGGTTTCAATACGATTTGCGGTTTATCGCCTTTTCCGGGGAGGAGTTCGGTTTGTACGGTAGCGAGTACTATGCAGGGCAGGCACGGGCACAGGGTGACACAATTCTCGGGGTTTTAAACTTTGATATGATCGGCTATGTGGACTTTGAGCCGGAGAGTCTGGATGTCCTGGGTAAAATTAATAATCCCCCCTGTGAACCGTTTGTGGACTGGTTTACTGCGGTTGCGGATACCTATACAACGCTTACGGTTTATAAGCGGATGGTCAACGATAATCAGAATTCAGACCATGGTCCTTTCTGGAATAATGGCTATCTAGCGTTCTGCGGGATTGAGGACTTCTGGCCGGTTAATCCCTGGTATCATACCTCTGGAGATTCAATCGGTGCGGGGTATAACAACAATCAGTTCTGCACTGAGGTTACCAGAGCCGGTGTTGCGGCGCTTGCGACCTTAGGGCAACCTTTACCGAACAACCGGCCGCTTTTAAGTCTTTTAACCAACCGGATTGATGATACCGGGGGCAATAATGATGGGTTCTGGGATCCGGGTGAGAGTATCGGGGTTTATCTGGTGATTAAAAATTTTGGCGTGGTAACCGCGCACAATGTCAGCGCAACGGTTACCACTCAGGACAGTTTTGTTACCATTTATCAGGGTTCAGCATATTTTGGTGATATTGCGGGTGGTGACACTGCGGTTAACGGTGTGCCTTATCTGATGCGGGCGGCAACAAGGACCCCGCGTGAACACCGGGTTAATTTTAACCTGACAATCACCGCATTAGAAAGCACCTATAGGACAGGTTTCAGTCTGCAGATCGGCAGGTATCTGATTTCGGATCCGATTCCGGACAACGGTGTGCCACCCCGGTACTGGGCTTATGATGACATTGACACCGGCTATGCCCAGACTCCGGTTTTTGAATGGGTGGAGATCAACACGATCGGCACCCGGTTAACATTTCCTCACAATGACAGTGTCCGGGTGATTTCCTTGCCACCGGAGTTTGGGGTTTTCCGTTTTTATGGCCGGGAGTACGATTCGCTCTCCATTTCGGCTGATGGCTGGCTCTGTCCAGGTTATTACCGGACACCCAATTACAACAACCAGCCTCTGCCCGGCACTCAAACACCGCCTGGATTGATTGCGGTTAACTGGGATGACCTTTATCCAAACTACAACAACACCGGATTTGTTTATTACCACTTTGACATTCCAAATCACCGGCTGATCATTGAATACGACAGCGTCTGTTATTATCAGCCCCGCACCCTGCGGGACAAGTTTCAGGTTATTATCTATGATACAACCGTGACAACACCGACCGGTGATAATGTGATTGTGTTTCAGTATCTGACCGCAAATGGCTACACCAGTTCAACAGTGGGGATCCAGGATCAAACCCGTCAGATTGCGATTGGCTGTCTTTACAATGGTGGTTATGCGGGCGGTGCAGCACCGATTCTTCCGGGCCGGGCGATTAAGTTTACAACCGTTGAGCCGACCGGGGTTAAGGAAAATGGGCGCAGACTGTCTGATGCCGGGTCTATTTCAGGCTGGCTCTGTCCGAATCCGATTCGTAATCAGGGAGAGGTTCGTATCGCGGCTGACCTGCAGGGTAGAGGCGATTTGCGGATATATGACCGGACAGGCAGGGAGGTTGCACGGTTAAAATACAATCGCAATACCGGTGCTTTTACCTGGGATACGCGCAAGGTTGGGCCCGGGGTCTATTTTCTGAGGTTTAATGATGCGGATGGGGTTTCAGTGCAAAAGGTGGTGGTGGTGCAATAGGTGGTAGGATAGTAGCAGTTTAAAGAGACTTTTTCCGGCGGGGCGGTGAACATACTTTGTGGTTGGCGGTGTGAAATAGTTGTAAATCGGTTTCTGTCCGCTTGGGTCCATATTTCCCGGTAAACTCACCCTTTGCCTTGCGTTCCTTAAAGGTTTTTGCGACCGTATGCTTTGCCAATTCCTGCCGGGCAAAAATAAGCTCTTTTTCAAAATGCTGTAGCCGATGTTCAGCAAACTGGATATATTCTGGGGAGATGTCAATTCCTATGTAATAATGACCTAAATTTTTGCTGCCACTAATGTCGTCCCACTTCCACAATAAGGGCCAATAACTACACCCTTGGTTTCATCAATAACCGAATATATTGCCCGGATGGGCAGTGCCAAAGGAAATGGCGCGGGGTGGGGGTTCTCCTTTTCTGGGGGAAAACGCCAGATTGATGTCAGTAATGAATGTCTGGGCTTTAATTCCGCACCGATCAGGTTTTTTCCCTTTGGTTTGTATAGCCAATAGATTCTCTCTTCTACCTGCCAGAACCGCCAACCCCGGATGTTAGCGGCGATCATTCTATCCCAGATTATCTCCTGTCGGATAAGCCAGTGGGTCTTCCTTAACCAGTCCATCGGATGGAGCATCAACCCTTTTTCCCATCTGATCTTATGATTGTAAAAGAATGAGCCACCGGGTTTGGTTATTCGGTAAATTTCGTTCAAGACCTCGATTTGATTATGCTGATATTCCTTTTCTGGTAATCGGTCCGTGGCACCGGCATACTTTACCGCTGGAACCAACCACCCCTTCTTGTTCTCCCCCTTGTTATAGGGAGGAGATGTTACGCCAACATCAACAATCTCTTTGGGAAGTTTTCTGAGAGCCGCTAGCGCATCACCGCAGAACAACTGATTTAAATAGTTGGTCATAGTTAATCCGGTGCGTGGCTAACAAGGAATTCATAGAAGGCCCGGTTAATATATGGTTGGTATCTTCTGAGTTCATCCTTGGTTAACAGGTAGATAAATTTTAAATTTGGGCAATTTAATATAATCCCGATAATCAAAATCGGCGCTTCTTAAAAACTGCCCGGTAGTGGTTTGACTGCCTTTTAATTTCTCGTGCCAGCGTTTAATTTTATCCTTAAGGTTCTTCACAAAGTCCGGAAAATTGAAGGGGAATTCAATGATATAAATCAATTTACCGTCAACAAAGCCGCTGACCAGCACATTTAATTTTCCTTTAAATCTTTCTCTAACCTTGCTGGTGTGTAATCAGTAAAGTTACCCCCGCCGTTAAGTTGTTTTGCCGGGGCGGTCTTTCTTTTGCCACTTTGATATCTTTTAAATTCGCTGGTGGCTAAATTTTTGGATTTCGCTTCACACTTGATTGTCTTTCCGGGGAGGAAGGCATCCTGCTTAAAGCCATTGTAGCCGATCTTAGTTTCCTGGTGTTGGTAACCAGCAATTGTTACTGTTAGATAGAAACCCCCTTATCGTCGAGGAGTTTTTGTCATTTATGTACATAGTTAAGAGGTCAACAAGCATAGCAATCAGTGTATCTTTTGACTTGCCGATTAAATAATTATTTAGCTCCCAATGGGAAGCGGTGGCATAAAGTTTAATGGTATGCGCCAATTCCTGATTCATAGTAATAATACAATAAGCAGCTGGTAAATCTTGTCAAGAAATACGAGTTGCAGATGGTGTTAAATTAGGAGGGGGAGTTATTAAGTCCGGGCTTTTTAACTCTGAACTTTATAGTATCGGCGCAGGATGATGATAAATGCGGTTACGAGGATGGTGAGTAAAATCTGATACCAGAGCCAGTAGGGCAGGCCAAGGATTAGCGGTTTATAACGGTGCCAGTTCCAGAGGTCGTTGGCAAGTAAGAAGATGATGGCAAATAATGTTATTACTCCTGATTGTCTGGGTTCTAATTTTGCCCAGGGGACGAGATTATCCACAGGAGCAAGTATGGTGCCGATGATGATGACCAGGGTGGTGAGGATGGTGATCGGAATTACCGGTAAAAAGCCGAAGGTGGGCAGGAGTTTGAAATGATAAAGGATAACCAGCAGTTCGCCGATGATTATTGCTGAGAGGCAGGACCAGGGGTTGGTCCTGCGCCAGTAGCAGGCAAAGAATGTAACCGGAAAGAGGACCGCCAGACCGGTAAAGGTCTCGGTGGCGATCTCAAGGATCGTGCCGGGTGGTTTAAACGCAAGTGCCAAGCCGATTATGGCAAGCAGGGTGATGACCACAATCTGGACAAGCGGTCTGGTCTCCGGTGGCTTATTAAAAAGGAGTCTGGTGTCCCGGATGAGCATTGAGGAGAGGGTGAGGAGTTGAGAGTCCATTGTGGACATCAGGGCAGAAAGTCCGCAGATCGTCATAACACCGGCAAATACTGGCGGAAGGAGTTTGTTGACCAGTAACGGCAGGATACGGTCGGTCTGTGTGCCGGTAAGTCCGGGTAAGAAGGAGTTACCCAGGACACCGATCGCTACCGGAAAGAAAAACAGGACGGTGGTTACCAGCGGGTACAGATATGCGGAGATGAAAAGCGAGCGGTCACTGCGGGCAGCGATAAATCGCTGGAAAAGTTGGGGAAACATCGGCACACAGAGAAACCAGAGGGCAAGATAGGAGAACCAGATCTTCGGGGTAAAGAAACCGTCACCCCCAGGACGGGAGAAAAGATGGGGCATAGTTTCTGACAGGCGGGTGTTGATGTGAGAAAAATTGCCGGTTGACCAGAGGATGGCGATAAAGATGATGGCAATGCCAGAAAGCATCACCAATCCCTGAATCAGGTCGGTCCAGGTGTCTCCGCGTAAACCGGCAAGGAGGATATACCCGAGACCAAACAGGACCACCAGGGTGGCACCCAGTTGATATGGTATACCCAGGAGGGCGTTGAGCATATAACCGGCACCGATCGGCTGGAGTGCTAAATAGGGCAGGGTGAATATTACCATTACCGCGAGATAGACAAAGTGCAACGGTCGGTTACGAAACCGGTGCCAGAGCAGTTCAGGCGGGGTGATTGCACCGGTAACAAGTGCGTTACGCCGTGCCGGAATGCCGAGCAAAGGGAAGGTGAGCGCCATAAAACCTGTGCCAAATGCCATTATCGGGTAATAGGAGTAGCCGTAGCGGTAGCCGGCACCGGCAAAGCCGAAGATGGTGAAGGAGGAGAAGTTGGTGGCGGCAAGGGTAAAGAGCAGGAATATCGGTCCTACCTGGCGCGAGGCTAAAAAGAAGTCCTCATGACCAGGTTTTGACCGGCTTTTTGCCAGTATGCCGAGTAGAAGAATAACAACAAAATAAACTGCGATAAAAACCGCGGTCATAATAACCCCTTTTTGATTTTATAATTAAAAAAGCCATCCCGGCTGGCCGGGATGGCTTGCGCCTGACATAACCAGCGGTTTTATTTTATCCAAGATTTTCATTAAGTCAAGTATTTTTTCGGACATACCCGAGACTTATCGGAGAATACCCCCTGCAGGTGTATGTTTCAGCGGTTTAAGAAGATTCTAATAAACTGATCACCGTGCAGTTCGCCGAGTGCGCCATCGAGGACCGAGAATTCATCAAACCGCTTCACCGGGTCAGGTTGCCATTCTGGATTGTAAATCGCGACCGGCACCGGTCCGTGGGTATGGTTGCCTTTTGCCACCGGGGTGAGATGGTCAGGCAGGACCGCAACCGTTGCCTGAATATTCTGTCTCTCCAGTTCTGCCATCACCTTTGAGACCAGGCGGGAGTCAAAAAGTTCTATCGCTTTGATCTTCTGGCGGTAGTCCCGGCTGTGTCCGGCTTCGTCCGGTGCCTCGATGTGGACAAATACCAGGTCGTGGTCCTTTAACGCGTTGAGGCAGGCTTCAGTTGCACCTTCGTAGTTGGTGTCAATCAGACCGGTGGCACCCGGAAACTCAATTACATCAAACCCGGCATAGACACCCAGCCCTTTGATCAGGTCAACCTCAGCGATAACCGCGCCTTTTATGCGGTAGAGCTCCTGAAAGGTGGGCATCCGGGGTTTTCTGCCCGGTGACCAGAACCAGATGGAGTTTGCCGGGTCTTTGCCCTGTAAGGTGCGGTTGAGGTTGACCGTATGTCCGGGCAGGATCTCCCAGGATTTGAGGATCAGTTGGGATAGCAGTTGGGCGGTGCTGATTGCCTCAGGGTTTCTGGGGCGGGGCAGAAGGTCCAGCGCCTTTTCACCGACATAGTCATGGGGTGGAAAGCACTCCAGATCCGGTGAGCCTTTTTTCAGAACACAGAGATGCCGGTAGGTGAAGCCAGGATAGAAGGTTATCTCCGGAGTTGAGAGTTGCCGGTTGAGCTCCTCAATCAGAAGCGCTGACTCTTCGGTGGTGATGTGACCGGCAGAGTGGTTTTTGATTCTGCCGTCCTGGATACAGATCAGGTTACAGCGCAGGGCAACATCGGTTGGTGAAAGGTTTACTCCTAAACTTGCCGCCTCGATCACCGCGCGGCCCTGATAATACCGTTTCGGGTCATAACCGAGGATGGCAAGGTTGGCAACCTCTGAACCCGGGGGCAGGTCGCTTTCCACCGTAACAAATGTGCCACATCTGCCGAGCCGGGCGATGTTGTCCAGGGTCGGTTTTTCTGCCACCTGTAATGGGGTGCGATGGTTGAGTTCTGAAATGGGGTAGTCTGCCATTCCGTCACCCAGAAAGATAATATGTTTCATTTAAACTCCTTGAGCAGAAACTCTTTAAACCAGCGGTAGTCGTTAGGTGCGGTCTGGTAATACTCCTTTTTTGTGTCAATACCGGCAAGGCTGGGGGGTGGTTCAGGTTCGATCCCGAGCAGGGATCTGATCTCCTCCGGAAACTTTGCCGGATGGGCGGTCTCAATTGCCACCGCAACTGAGGGTTTTTCCTGGGCGCAGAATTTTTCCAGCGCACACCAGCCAACCGCACCGTGCGGTTCTAAAACTGTCCGGTAGCGATCGTAGGTGCTGACGATGGTCTGACGGGTCGCGGTATCGGTGATGCTGATGGCAAACATATCCCGGCGCATTCCGTTTAGATCCGGTTGACGGGAGATGTTACCCTGTTCATCCATTACTCCGTCGTAGAGCGCAACCAGCCGGGGCAGGTTTGAGGGATGGCCCACATTCATCGCATTGGAGATACATTTGCGGGAGGGGACGATCTTCTGGTAAATACCGGTGGCGATGAAATTTGGGAACTCGTCGTTTTCGTTTGTGGCGATAACGAATTTTTTTGCCGGTAAGCCCATCCGCCAGGCAATCATTCCTGCACACATATTGCCGAAGTTGCCCGACGGGACCGCAAAGACAATTTTCTCACCCGGGTTTGCCAGTTGGGCATAGGAGAAAAAGTAATAGACCGACTGGGGCAGGAGCCGGCCAATGTTAATTGAGTTTGCCGAGGAGAAGCGGATGGATTTGAGGTCCGGGTCAGCAAACGCCATCTTGACCAGTGCCTGGCAGTCGTCAAACTTGCCGTCAATACCGATCGTGGTAACATTACCCCCCAGGGTGGTCATCTGCCGGCGCTGGCGGTCGGAAACCTCGGCAATTGGAAACAATACCACCATCCGGATGCGGTCCACATTGTGAAATGCGCTGGCAACCGCGCTACCGGTGTCTCCGGAGGTGGCGGTGAGGATGACCAGTTCACCCCCCTCCTGTTTTAAGATGTGGCGCAAGAGCCGTGCCATCATCCGGGCGGCAAAGTCTTTAAATGAGGCGGTTGGACCCCGGTCCAGGCGCAGAAGATAAAGCCCATCGGTTACCCGCTCCAGCGGTACCGGGTAGTTGTAGCACTCATAGCAGATTGCCTCAAGTTCTTTGTCGGTAAGTAACCCTTCGGTCCAGCGTCGCATCACCGCAAACGCCACCTCAGGATAGGGTTTGTTATACCAGGTTTGAATCTCATCTTCAGGAATTGTGGGGATTTGCTCTGGAGTGTAAAGCCCTTTGTCCGGTGCCTGACCCTCCAGCAGTGCGGTGCGCAGGTCAACCGGTGGTGTGCGATGGTTGGTGGAGAAGAATCTCATTTTTCCACTCCGGATAGCGCCTGCTCTAAATCTTTGATGATGTCTGCCGGGTCTTCAGCACCTACCGAGAGCCGGATCAAATCCGGTGGAATGCATGCCATCTCCCGGCACTCCTCACCCTGTAATAGATGGGTGGAGATCGCAGGAATTGTTGCCACGGTTTTCACCCTACCCAGATCAGTTGCCCGGTAGATCAGTTGAAACCGATCAAACACCCGGCGGGTGGCAGTTGGTCCACCTTTAACCCGGAAGGCTAAAAGATGGGTGTAGCGGTTTTCATCGGTGTCAGCCAGTTTCAGGTATTTCGTGGCAACCGGATAAAGCGGATGGCTCTCCAGGCCGAGATAACTGACCTCAAGCACCCCGGGATGGGAGTTTAAAAACCGGGCAACCTCAAGCGCATTCCGGCTGAAAAGGTCAACCCGATGGCGTAAATCCCGCAGGTCGTTTAAGGTCATTAACGCCTGAAACGGATGCAGACAGCCACCCTGGTCTCGCTGGGGATACCGTTTGAGATAGAGGGCAAAATCCTTTTTCAGCTCCTCGTTCGGGATACTGGTTACAATCGGCTGACGCGCGATCACCGCACCTGCCATACCCATTCCTGAGGTGCTCATCACCTTGGTTGCGGAGTGAATCACGATGTCTGCGCCCAGGGTCAGGGGACGCAAAAGTGCCGGTGAGGCGATGGTGGAGTCAACGATGATCGGAATGTTGTGCTGGTGCGCCAGTTCAATTACCGGCTTTAGGTCAAAAAACTGCAACCCGGGGTTGGAGGGTGTTTCGGCATAGAGAAAGCGGGTGTTTTCATCGATCTTTTTGCGCCACTCCTCAATGTTATCTGGCTCTAAGACCCAGCGGACCTCAATTCCCCGTTCCTGAAACTTACGGACATTAAACTGCTGAAATGTGCCGCCGTAAATCTGGCACTGGGAGACAAAGTTAATCGGTTTACTGTCCAGTTTGACAAGCAGGGTATCGGTAACATTTTCAATTGCCGCCATTCCCGATGAGTAGACACAGCAACTGGCGGTGATATCACTGCCGTAGGTTTCCAATAGGGCAAGGGTGTCTTCTAAATAGCCCAGGGTTGGATTGTGGATCCGGGTATAGCACCAGGTAGGGATCTGATAACTGAGCGCTGCCTCCAGTTCGGCTGAGTCCCGGTACGCCTGGGCAGAGGAGAGAAACAGCGGTTCGATTATTGCACCCTGATTGCGATTGATCGCCTCCTCAACAGTATACATTCCGTGGACCGCGATGGTGTCAAATTTCATCTGTTTTGCCCGCTGCCAGCGTCTGGAGCGTTCCGCAAGCAGTTCCTTTGCCTCGTTCAGATACCGCTCCATACCACCGGAAGCGGGCGCAGATTTATTCATCATAACCGCCTCCTGATTTTAAGCTTTGCTTTACAGCATAACCAATCGGAGTTGGTTGTCAATTGCGTGGTGTCTTGGGAACAGGTGTGTAACTGCCGGGAAGGAATATTGTGAGGGGTTCGGTTTGTCAATGCAAGAAACGATAACTTATCCTGTCATTGCGAGGAGCATTCTTTTTTCATTGCGAGACCACCTTTTTTCTGTCATTAGCGAGGCACATCCCCTTCTGTCATTGCGAGGCACGCAGTGCCGTGGCAATCTCTAAGCGATAAAACCCGGCCTAATCCGCAAAGGGATTGCTTCGTCGCTAACGCTCCTCGCAATGACAGAAGAAACCGCAGAGCGGAAGGACGGGTGAGTAATACCAGAACAGAATGGTGAGATATTCTGATCAATACTCCTCGCAATGACCGCAGGGCGGAATGAGGAAAAGTAAGAGTGGTAAAAATTTAACCTATAGGTTAAAAATTAAAACAGGATAAATTTGGTTTATCGTTTTATTTTTCAATAAGTTATTTTAAATTTTTGCGTTTTTTGACCCCATCCCCGTAACCGTCCCCCTCAGGGTTGTAAAAGTGGTGTGCTGAACGGTTTAGAGCGGGGTGGTAATAGGGGTTGTTGGTGTGGTTTCAGGCGTGGTGGTGTTGGTGGTGGTCGGGTGTGTGGTGAGCCGGGTTGGTGGTGTGGTTTTAGGGTTGATTGGGGTCAGGTTTAGGTGGTTGGTTGTGGGTAGAGGTCTGTAGAGGAGTCTGGTTGTGGTGTTTGGGGTTCTGCGGGCAGGTGCCGGGAGCAGGGAGGTTCATTGCGAGGAGCGATAGCGACGAAGCAATCTCAACGCGGACAAACTGAGTCTATACGCAGAGAGATTGCTTCGCTCCGCTCGCAATGACAAAGGTATCACGCAGGCAGATGCTAATCTGTTGACAGGGGATGTGGATTGGGTATCATTATTCTGATGCGGTGCGGCAATTTCTTTCGGTCCAATTTGTTGCTTGTGCTGGTTACCTGTGTCAGTTCTGCGCTGGGGACATCTGTCCTGCTGGGCACCAGGGTTGAGACCCTGCCCGCACCGGTGATCAATGGTAATTCGTTTGAGGTGCTGATTAACAGCCGGTATTCGGTCCATTCCGGTTTTGAGGAGGATCTGCCGGTTCAGGTGCTTGCCAATGTGCTGTGGGCGATGAGCCGGGTGCCTTACAGTGGCGATTACCGTGAGTTCTATGTGGCAACTCCGGAGAATGTTTACCGTTATGAGCCGGCAAGCCGGACACTCAGGCTCCATCTTGCCGGTGATCACCGTTACAATTCAGGCTCGGCGTTTGAGATCGGAGTCGCAACTCCCCGGCAGGAGGATGCGGGAATGGCAATCCAGGCTGGTCTGCTTGCAGGGATTTCTTTCTGGAGTGATACCGGTGAGGTGGTCTGCTGTCCGATGAAATGGGCTGCGGATTTTGCGAATAACAACTGGCGTCCTGCACAACAGATTAAGATGGTGAATGTTTTTGGCCGGGCACCGGCAAGAGGGCTGGACACCACGGTGGTGGCGTTTTCTTCGGACTCCAGTCTGCCTTTGCCGATCACTAACAGCACCGACACCTTTGAGGTGGTTTTATGGAATTTAAAGCAGGATTCGGTGTTTACCGGCGCCTCGCTTTCTTTAGAGACCGTTTCCCAGTTGCTTTGGGCAGGCTACGGGGTAACACCCCATTTTACCATCAACGGTAGACAGGGGTTGACAGTGCCCAGCGCACTTGCCGGCTATTTTCTGACCGGCAGGATATATCTGGTGACCGGTGAGGGAATTGACCGGTACTGGAACCGTCTGCCCGGTGGCGGTCTTAATACCAGGGACCACCGTCTGGAGCGGATGGTGACCGGCGACTGGCGGATTGCACTGCGTAACGCCTCAAGCCGGATTCCGGGCACCGCACCGGTTTATATTGTGGTGTGTGTGGATGATACGGTCACTTATCAGACGCTGCAGGAGGCAGGGTTTGTGGCGTTTAATCTTCTGATGCAGGCGCGGGCGCTTGGCCTGTCTGCATATCTGACACTACCCCTGTCGATTGCGGAAAGGGTTGCGATTAAGAGCGCACTGTTTTTACCCGATGACCATCATCCGGTGCTGGTTTTCTCCTGTGGTGAAGGGGCAACAGGTGTGAGAGAGAGGCGCCTGCGGGAGGGAGTGGTGCAGATTGTCCGGGCACAGCCGGCGGTGAGAAAGGGTTCATTCCGTTTGGAGTATCGTTTGCGTCAGTCTGGATTGGTGCGGATTGAGGTTTTTGATCTTTTGGGCAGACCGGTGAAGACACTGCTTGAGGCGCGGCAGTCCACCGGTTATCACTCAATTGTCTGGGATGGCACTGATGCTAGGGGCAATCCGGTGCGCCGGGGCAGTTATCTGATTAACATCACGGTCAACGGCGAGATCGCCCAGCATAAGGTAACCTGGTCAAAATAACCGAAAGACGGTAGTCCGTCGTTATAATCTACTGAGACAGGTGAGAATGCCCCCTATTTTATCATAGTGAGGCGCGCCCTTTTTTGTCATTGCGAGGCGCGCCCTTTTTCTTCTGTCATTGCGAGGAGCGAAAGCGACGAAGCAATCTTAAAGCGTACACACTGGATTACACGCAAAGAGAATCCTTCGCCCTAATGGGCCCGGAATGACGAAAAGGAAAAAGTCATTGCGAGCGTTCTGCCTTAGGCAGGAGCGTGGCAATCTCTAAGCAATAAAACCCTGACTACCCGCAAAGGGATTGCTTCCTGCCTACAGTAGTTCGCAATAACAAAGGAAATGGTAAGGTTCTTGCCAGATAAGCCGGCTCGGAATGAAGTTTTTGACCGGCGGATTTTTTTTATTAGGCTAAATTTATGATGGCGATTTTCACAGCGTTGATGTTGGTTGGTTCTACCCCTGTTCTACCGGTGCCGGGTTTTTTGACGGTCAACTCTCAGCCAGTCGGAATGACAATTTTTGTGGATGGGGACAGTATCGGCATCACACCAATTGAAAGGTATCAGATGACACCGGGACGCTATCTTGTTACCGTGGTGAGTAATGACAGTCTGGAGAGTCTTTACTGGCGGTTGCGCAATGGCGGGGTTAGCGAAAGGTTGTCAGCGCTGTGGGCATTGGCAGGGATTGATGCTGGTTCAACGCGGGTGGAGGTTTTTCCCGGAATGGAGACCAAGGTGGAGATTGAGTCCCGGTTAATGGAGAGGAGTGTCCGTCAGGCAAAGTGGGTTTTAGGCGGAACGGTTTTTGGGCTGTTCGGGTTGGGGTTATTGATGGGCGTGGTCATAGGAATGGTCGTGGATTGATGATGCGGGGTGGAGTGTTTTTGGGGATACTGCTTGGGCTGTTAATCTTCGTCAGCGCGCGAGAAAAGGGTGCCGGTGGTCAAGAGGCGCGGTGGTATCAGAAGTTGCCGGGCAATGCGGTGCAGTGCCAGTTGTGTCCGCGTCGGTGTGTGATCAAGCCTAACAAACGGGGGTTCTGTCGGGTGCGGGAGAATCGTCAAGGTCAGCTTTACTCGCTGGTCTATGGCAGACCCTGCGCAATTAACCGGGAGCCAATTGAGAAGGCACCGTTTTTTCACTTTTTGCCGGGTAGTCTGCGGTTGACACTAGCAACGGTGGGCTGTAATCAGCGTTGTAAGTACTGTCAGAACTGGGAGATTTCTCAGGTAAATCCTGAGGATGTGCCGAGCGAAAGTATGACACCGGAGGAGGTGGTGGCTTTAGCGGAGCGGCTGGGGTTGAAGATCATCTGTTTTACCTATACCGAGCCGATGGTCTTTTATGAGTATATGTATGACATTGCGCAACTGGCAAGGGTAAAGGGCATCAGGACAGCGGTGGTGTCCGGTGGTTACATAAATCCAGAGCCGCTTATAGAGTTGTGTAAGGTGATGGATGGGGTTAAAATTGACCTGAAGGGTTTTACACCGGAGTTTTATGAGCAGGTCTGCTCTTCAACACTGGAGCCGGTGCTGAACGCAATTAAGGTGGTGGCAAAGGCAGGGGTCCATCTGGAACTGGTGAATCTGGTAGTGCCGGGTTATAATGATGATAGCACAACGGTTGCCAGTATGTGTCAATGGATTAAGGATAATATAGGTGATACCGTTCCCCTGCACTTTACCCGTTTTCATCCGGATTATAAGTTGCAGAACAGTCCGGCAACACCGGTGCCGATACTGGAGCGGGCATTGCGGGTTGCAAAGCGTGCCGGTCTGAAATTTGTTTATATCGGCAATGTGCCTGGTCATAGCGCAGAGAATACCTACTGTCCGAATTGCCGGAAACCGCTGATCCTGCGTCAGGGTTTTACCGTGCAGGAGAATAACATCGTTAATGGCAGTTGTCGTTTTTGTAAGACGCGGGTGCCGGGAGTCTGGAATTGAGCGGTTCGGTTGTCTGGTGCGCACCACCAGAAAGGTTACCGGAGCAGGTGGCGCGGATTTTGTTGGCGAGCGAGTTTTTTGACCGCACTAAGCCGCGCAAGCGGCTGGGAATTAAACTGCATTTCGGCGAGGCGGGTAATCACAATCACATTGAGCCAGAGGTGGTGCGTCAGGTGGTGGTGCTGGCGAGTAGGTTCCATCTTGAGCCGTTTTTAATTGAGACCACCTCACTCTATCGGGGGCGACGGGCAACAAGACGGGAGCATATCAAACTTGCCTGTGAGCACGGGTTTGATGTCAAGCAAGTGCTGGCACCGATTGATATTCTGGATGGGGAGTTTGGAGAGAAATTTTATACGGTAGCAATGAATTCCACCGAGTTGCCGAAGGCGTTTCTGGCAGCGGGTCTGCGGTATTATTCCTATATCATTAACCTTGCCCATTTCAAAGGACATTTTGTTACCGGGTTCGGCGGGACGATTAAAAATCTGGCGATGGGACTGGCGAGTAAGGCAGGCAAGCTGGCGATGCACTCCTCCTCCAAGCCGTATGTGGATGAAGTGCGGTGTGCTAGTTGCGGTGCCTGCGTGGAGTACTGTCCTCATCAGGGGATCAGTTTTGTCCGGTATGTGGCAAAGATCAGCAGTAGTTGCACGGGCTGTGGGGGGTGTGTCGCGGTCTGCCCGCATGGCGCAATTAAATTGAAATGGGACCTGGCATCAGATTCAGTGCAGACGAAGATGGCGGATTACTGTCAGGCGGTGCTTACTGGGCGGGCGGCAATTCATTTTAATCTGGCGGTGAAGATAACTCCCAATTGCGATTGCAATTCCGTGACCGAGAAGCCGATGATGCCGGACCTTGGCGTTTTTGGTTCATTTGACCCGGTCGCCTGTGATCAGGCGGTATTTGACCGGGCGCGGGAGAAGATCAAAGAGTGCTATCCGGAGTTGGACCCTGAGATCCTTCTGGCACGGGCAGCGGAGATCGGCTTGGGTAGCCGGAATTACCAACTGGTTCCCGTTTAGAAACTAGTATGAGCGAAGAGACAGTTGTCCGGCTGGAGGTTTTTGAGGGACCGGTAGAACTACTGCTTTATCTTGTGCGCAAAAATGAACTGGATGTGCTGGACATTCCGATCGGCCGGCTTACCGATGATTATCTGGCGTATCTGCGTGCGAGTACCGATTTGCAACTGGATGCGGCGGCGGATTTTCTGATGATGGCAGCGGTGCTGGTCCGGTTGAAGGTGCGGGCGCTGCTGCCGAAGCCGACTGATGAGGACCTTGCTACTCCACAGGTCTCACTGGAGCAGATCCTTGACGCCTATCGGCAGTTTCAGAGTGCGGCGCAGATCCTTGGCCAGCGGGAAAAGGAGCAGTGGCAGCGGTTTCCACGGACCGGTGAAGAGCCAAGGGCACTGACCACAGAAAGTGAGGACCTGATGGCTCTCACCCGGGCATTTTCCCGGCTACTTGCCCGGCTGAAACCGCAACCGCAGTTGTCGGTTCTTCCACCGAGAATCAAAATTGAGGATAAGATTACCGGCCTGCGCCAGTTGCTCCAAGAAAAGATTGAAATTGATTTTGATGAGGCGGTTACCGGTGCAACCTTGAGCGAATTGGTGATTACCTTTCTGGCACTATTAGAACTGGTGAGACTAAGTGAAGTGCGGGTTGAGCAGCGAGAGCCGTTCGGACCGATCCGGTTGTGCTGGCGGGGTGAAAATAGCAATCAACTTGACAATAAGTAGTGAGGACTTAATATCAAATGGTGGTAATTAAGGCAACCGGTTTTGGCTGGATCGAAACCAGCGCGGGTAGGTTTGACACTGATATCCTTGTCTACCCGGATGAGCGAATTGAGGAACGTTATCGTTATTCGGTTATGGACAGTCATACGATTGAAGTGGCAGAGGTCAACCGGGTGCTGGCTGAGAATAAGGCGGTGCTAGTCATCGGCAGTGGGCAGTCGGGCTGGGCAAAACTTTCCAAGCAGGCAGTAGAATTTCTGCAGGAGAATGGGATTGAGTTTTACATCGCGCCGACCCCGAAGGCGTTCGCAATTTATAATCAACTGCCGGCGCCGAAAGCCGGGATATTCCATATCACCTGTTAAACCTTCGTGCGTATCTACACTCTGGGCATTGGACAAAGACCGGGTTATGAGTTCAGGCGGCTTTTGATAAAATTCGGAATTCAGGTGCTGTTTGACATTCGCGATAATCCGCCCGCTTCACCGGTTAATCTGCCGGCTACCTATCAGCGAGAAAAAACCGACTACAGCCGCCGGGCATTAGAGGAATTGTGTTCCGCAAATAAGATTGACTATGTCTATTTAGGCAATGAACTATCACTGCCAGCACGGAACGAGTACAAGGATTGGCTTGAGACCGATGGGGTTAAAAGGGGAATTAAAATTATCGCGCACAAAGTGCCGTTGAGGGTGTGCTGTCTAGTCTGTGCCTGTTATCATCCGGAGCGGTGCCATCGTCGGCTGATCGCGGATGAACTGGCAAAGCAGGGGATTGAGGTCGTCCATATCCTTGAGGAGAATCGTTTTTGGTCGCCAACGGCACCGGCTCCGCCAAAGAGAGAAAAGCGCTGAAAACAATCAATGGTGGCGAAAGTGGTAGCCAATTCCGAGACGGCGCTGATTGCTGAGATTCAGGAGTTGAAACAAAAGCACCAGGCAGTGATTCTTGCCCACAACTATCAGCGTCCAGAGCTCTATCAGGTGGCGGATTTCATCGGCGATTCATTAGAGCTTGCCCGTCAGGCACAGGGGGTGGCAAGCGAGTTGATCATTTTCTGTGGAGTGCGGTTTATGGCGGAGACCGCCAAGATTTTGAATCCGGAGCGCCGGGTAATTTTAGCCCAACCCAACGCGGGATGTGAGATGGCGAGGATGATCACGGCTGAGGCGCTACGGCGTCGGCGGGCAGAACTGGGCGAGGTGATAGTAGTTGCCTATGTGAACACCCCGGTAGATGTCAAGGCTGAGGCGGATATCTGCTGCACATCAGCGAATGCGGTAAAAGTGATCAACAGTTTGCCTGAGGACCGGGCAATTCTTTTTGTCCCTGACAAACATTTAGCCGCCTGGGTGATGGAGCAGACCGGCCGTGAGTTGATTCCGTGGGATGGTTTCTGTTATGTGCATGCCTTTTTTACCGTGGAGGATGTCCAGCGGGCAAGGGTCGAGCATCCAGGTGCGGTGATTGTGGTGCATCCGGAGTGTCCGCTGGCGGTCTGTAAAGCCGCAGACGAGGTCTGTTCTACGAGTGGGATGCTCAAACTTGCAGCCCGTTATGATGAGCTGGTGCTGGGGACTGAAGTAGGGATGTATGAGCGGATCAGGCTGGTTTATCCTGAAAAGCGGTGCTATCCACTGCGCCGGATTGCGGTCTGTCGGAATATGAAATTGACCCGGTTGACCGATGTGCGGGCGGCGCTTTTGGGACAGGTGCCGGAGGTCATTATTCCCGATGAGATTATGCGACGGGCACGGCTGGCGCTCTTGCGGATGCTGGAAATTTCTTGACAGCGGGCGGTCTCCTTTCTAAAGTTATTTAAGTGGCTAATCTGGTAATTTTAGTAGTAAGTATCGTAAGCGGTTTTGATATCGGCGGGCACCTGGGAACCGCTTTTCCTACCGGCGGGATCAGCCGAACCTGCCGGATGAGCACGGTTCTTGGTGCACAGTTGGGTTATCAAAAGGGGCGCACACGCTGGGAATTTGCCTACTCCTCGTTCACATTTCCGACGAAGGGGCTAAATTTTTATGAGATTAATCTCCATCAACTGGCACTGACCTACCGGTATGAGTTTTTCTATCAGCGGGATTGGGGGGTTGGTCTGGACATTGGACCGGTGCTGGGCTTTGTTCAGCGACGGGCAAGTCAGAGGAGCGAGAAGGGTCGCTCCGGCGGATTTCATTTTGGTTTGATTCTGGCGCAGCATCAGGGCAGGAGTCTAATCAGTGCGGGTTTGGATAACACCCTGTTTGCCGAATGGGGAAAGGGCGGTCCGGTCTTAACCTATTTTCCAATACTCAAGGCAGGGGTGAGTTATGTATTTTAATCGGCGGCTGGTTACCGAGCTAATTTTTATCTCGGCAGTAATTGCGGTGGTTTTACTCGGTTGCTCTGAACGGGTGCTTTTCCGTGCCGGGGCAAACTACTTTCCGCTCTTACCAGGTGCGGAATGGCGCTATGCCCGGGGGACCGATACAGTTGAGGTGTGGGTTGATACTCTGCCGGAAGTAAAAGAGAATCAGCAGTGTGTGGTGGTCTATAGAAATTATGCCAAGGAGTATTATGTTACCAGCCCGACCGAAGTCCGAAAACTTTTCATACAAACCGAATTAAGACCTGGCGGTGAGGATACGATTGAGCACCGATTCGGACTGTTATATCCCCTGCCACTGGTAGAGGGTGAAACCTACCGGGAAAGGTATGACACGACACTAATCTGGGGTCCGGATACGGTTGCTTATTCCCATATTCTAAGCGTGCGGGTGGCGAAGATTGAGAGTGTGTCTGTGCCGGCGGGGGAGTTTTTCGACTGCTATCGGCTGGAGTTTGTTGACAGCATTGTCAAAGAGATGACGGTAGTAAACAGCTGGGTGGAGTGGTTGGCGCCGAATGTGGGGGTGGTGAAGCGGGTACAGGGAAACGATGTTGAGGTGTTGGTGGAATACCAGCGGCAGCGAAAGGAGTCGGAGAATGACGGACCGTGATTTTATTCCGGTGGCACCATCATGGGAACGGAATCCGGAAGATACGGATATCTGGCGCCGGGTGGTGGTGATGCCTTCGCTGGCTTTGAACAGGACGGAGCTGGATTTCTTGGAACCGGTGGCTGGGAAACGGGTGGCGGTTTTAGACAGCGGCGAGGGACTGGTGCCGTTGGCGCTGGCATCAATGGGAGCAAAGGTTACGGTTATTGACTCTACCAGTAGCGGGCTGGATGTGATTATGGTGCGGGCGCAGATCGTCGGGGTGGAGCTTGATTTCCGGGAGGCGGAGTTTATGAACCTGTCCACGCTGGGCAAAGATTGGTTTGAGATTTTGTATATGGCGCAGATTACCAGTAGTATAGAGAACCTGGGCAGGTTTTACGGTGAGGCGCATAAAATTCTTGAACCGGGTGGCAAACTGGTGCTTAATGAATACCATCCGTTCCGGAGAATCTGGAAACAGGAACCCGGACAGCCAAGAGTTGCCCGTTCCTATTTTGAACGCCGGGGTCAGGATGTTGAGTTTGAAGGAGGGGCGGGTGACGCAGGGCTGGGATTCACTGGTGCCAGCAGATTGGTTTCCGCGCGGTTTGAATTCCGATGGACGGTTGCGGACCACTTCTATTTTCTCACCGGTGCGGGTTTTCGGGTTACCGGGATGGAAGAGGTTGGGGATGCCCGTCAGTCGTGGGAGTTGCCAAACCTCCGCGGACTGCCTGAACAGTTGATCATTGCGGCGGAAAAACCGGCTCAAGAGTAAGTTGGCGGTAGGTCTTTTTTGACATTACCTACGGATTTGCGTATGATAAAGGGTAACAGGTTAGTATGGACTGACAGAGTAGTCGGTCTGAAGCAATTTTTTAATTTTTAACAGGAGGAACGGAATGAAAATTAGATTCATCGTAGTAACTGCAGTATTCGCTACAATGGCTATCGCGGGGACAAACTGGCCCGATTTATTTCGGCCTGTGGTAAAGACAGCGGATGGAGTTGAGCACATCGCGGGACAGTTGATAATTGAACTGACACCAGCAATGCGCGGGCAGGCGAAGCTCACCGAGCAGGATGGTGTTATGTTATTTGGTATTCCCGCACTTGACGAATTAAACAGAAAATGGCGGGTAAATTTAGTGGCACCGCTCTGGCGTCATCCTACCGTTGACCAGATCGCGCAGAAATACGGTTGTGACCTCCAGTATCTGATTCAGTTTGATGCTCGTCAGGATGTGGTGCCGGTTGCCCGGGAATACGAGCAACTGGAAGAGGTTGAGTACGTCTGTCCGAATGGGTATATGAGATTTGATGAGGTGCCCAATGATCCGGAGTACAACCGGCAGTGGCACTTCGTCAATTTAGGCGCTCCGTTTGCCTGGACAATAGCCAAAGGTAAAACCAGGGTGATCAACTGTGTGCTGGACGACGGTCTGGATTTATTTCATCCGGACATTGAGGCAAACCTCTGGATCAACACCCCTGAGGATGTCAATGGCAATGGCCGGTTTGATACCCTGCTCTATCCGGATGGCGATCTGGATGGGATTGACCAAGATGGGAACGGCTATGCGGATGATGTTGTGGGCTGGGATTTTGTTACCGGGGATCCGGTGCCGATGCCCTACGGCACAAACGAACACGGCACTCACTGCTGGGGAATCACCAATGCGGTAAGCAATAATGGCGTGGGTGTTGCCGGCACAACCTGGAATAGCCGCTCAATGGCACTGCGGTGCGGGCAGGAGGGTGGTATCAGCATTTATGCGGCGATCGGTGCGATTTACTATTTGGTGCCGCTGGGTGCCTGGTCAATCTCAATGAGTTTTGGTTCCTCCAGTCCTTTCCAGCCGATGGCAGATGCCTGTTTATACGCCTGGGAGTCCGGGCTGGTGCTTTTTGGTTCCGCGGGCAACGAAGGGCAAGAGGCGATGCGTTATCCGGGCGGTTATGAGGGGGTGGTGAATGTTGCGGCTTCCGGACGCAATGACACCAGGGCATCCTGGTCAAACTACGGCACCTGGGTTGATGTAACCGCACCAGGAGAAGGTATTTATTCAACGGTTCCGAGGCTCGTCGGTTCTTATGCGGCACTGGACGGGACTTCAATGTCCGCACCGCTGGCTGCTGGCGTGGCTTGCTGGATTAAATGTTATGACACCACGGTCTCCAATGCCACCTGTCTCCAGATGCTCTACGATGCCTGCGACTCAATGCCGGATCCGCTTTATACCCAGGGAAAACTGGGCGCGGGCAGAGTTTCAATGGCAAATGTGGTTCTGCCGGTCTATTACTGTAACCTGAAACTGAGTGGTTATCGGTTCAATGACGGTGGTGGCAATGGTCGTCCGGACCCGGGCGAGACCGTGTCACTAATCGTTACCTATACCAACAGTGCGGGCTGGCGCAACGCAACCAGTGTCCGGGCAACACTGGGTATTTTAGGCACGGATATCACGGTTATCAAAGAGACCGCCACCTTTCCCAATATTCCTGCTGGAGGAAGTGGTAACTGTTCAACAGACTCTTTTGTTTTTAGTATCAGTCCGGGCGCACCACCCGAGAATATCCGATTTTTCCTCTCGGTCAGTGCCCAGCCCGAGCCCGCTTATCCAGACACCTTCTTTGTGGTTCAGTCCGGGGAGCCGAAGGTGTTGATTGTTGATGACGATGCGGGTCAGAACTACGAGCGGTTTTACACCAGTGCCTGCGACTCCAACCGGATTCTTTATCATTTGTTCTCAGTGCAGAGTTCCGGGTCGCCTTCGGCTGACACTTTGAAACGGTATTCAGTGGTCATCTGGTTCACCGGTGATGCCCGAACCAATACCCTGACGCCAACTGATCAGGCGAACCTGGCCGAATATCTCAACTCCGGTGGCAAACTGATCCTTTCCGGACAGAACATCGCGTATGAACTCCAGGGCAGTCAGTTTCTGACTAACTATCTCCATTGCGAATTTGTGGCGGACTCCACCGGTAAGCCCTACCTGCCAGGGATAACTGGTGATCCACTGACCAGAGGTGATACGATGGTTCTGGGCGGTGGCAACGGCGCAAACAATGCCCGCTCCAGTGATGCGATTAGACCCTTAGGTGGAGCGGTTGCCTGTGCCCGGTTCAGAGACTATCCGGATACGACCGCGGTGCCGATGATCAGATATGAGGGTGGTTACCGACTGGTTTTCTTCTCGGTGCCGTTTGAGGCGATTAACCATTCCAGCCGGTACCTACAGCGCTGGACATTGATACGGAGAATTTTTGAGTGGTCTGGCGAGCGGTTACCCGGTACCGAGGAACCACAGGTGCTACCGGTTGCCAGCCGTCCGTATGCACTCAAAATCAGTCCGAATCCATTTAACCGTCGGGCAATGGTTGAGTTTACTGCGCCGGTTAACGGCGAGGTGGAGTTAAGGATGTTCAGTTTTACTGGCAGACTGGTCAACTCGGTTAGTAGAATGGTTCGGTTCGGCGAGTTTGTCCGGATACCGATTGCGACCGCGGAGTTACCTAATGGGATCTATCTCTTCCAGTTGCACACACCGACCGGCGTTTACGCCCAGAAGGCAGCGATTTTACGGTAAAACCTTAAAAAATAACATCGGGGCGCTCAAAATGGGCGCCCCATTTTTTATCTACCGACCGCGAGGTGGTCAGCAAGATAGACGGGCAGTCTCCGAACCGGCGCATTTTGGACTGGGTTATGGTGAAATCGTATGCCACATTGAACAGGTAGCGAAAACCGGGCTGGAGTTGAGAGCCGGCGAGCGATAAGGTGCTACCCGGTGGTTCCGGATTGAAGGCAAATGCCTTTGGGATAGTGGACATCGCTGAATGCGCCGATGCGCTCTGTTTACTGTTGCCGAATGTAACGGGTTTCTTTTTTTAAGATACTGTCGAGCACACCGTTGACAAATTTACCCGCGCGGTCATCACCGTACTTTTTGGCGATGGCGACCGCTTCATTGATCGCCACCTTGGGTGGGACATCGTCAAAGTAGAGCAGTTCTGCACAGCCGATGCGCAATATCGCCCGGTCAATATAGGTCAGCCGTTCCATACACCACCGTTTGAGATGGCTCCGGATGCAGGCGTCAATTTCGGTAAGGTTATTTTCCACGGTCGTGACCAGCCGGCGGAGATGGGTTTCTGCTTCCCGCGTCGGATTCTTGCGCATCAGGATTTCCTGAATGGTGTGTTCGGGTTCGTCACCTACCAGGTCCAGGCGGTACAAAACCTCCAGCGCACTTTCCCGGGCAAGGCGACGCTGGGTCATAGCGATGGTGCGGGTGGATTAACCCGCGAGCGGTAGATTGCTCAGTTCAATAGCGGACAGTGCGGCATTAAAGCCTTTATTGCCCTGCTTGGCACCTGCCCGTTCCAGTGCTTGTTCCAGCGTGTCCGCGGTGATGACACCGAAGGTAACCGGGATACCGGATTCCATTGCGACCTGGGCAAGTCCTTTTGCCACTTCAGCGGAGATGTATTCCGCATGCGGAGTGTCGCCCCGAATTACCGCACCCAAACTGACGATACCATTATACCGCCGGGATTGGGCGAGTTGTCGGGCAACCGCGGGCAGTTCAAAAGAGCCCGGGACCCAGAAGATGTCCACCGCTTTAGCGTTATGCCTTTCCAGGCAGTCAAGTGCGCCTGCCAAAAGTTCCCGGCTGATCAGTTCATTAAACCGGGAGACGAGTACCGCAAAACTCTTGCCGGTAGCATCCAGTTTGCCTTTAAACTCACGCCTTTCCATAACTCACTCCTTTCTCAATATCGCCCAAAAGGTGTCCCAGACGGTCCCTTTTGGTGACCAGATATTTAATGTTTCGCCGATTAGGTTTCACTATAATCGGCACCCGTTCCACGATCTTCAGACCGTAACCGGCGAGACCAACCACCTTCCGCGGGTTATTGGTCATAAGCCGGATACTGGAAAGTCCGAGGTCGCAGAGGATCTGGGCACCGATGCCGTAATCCCGCAGGTCCGGGGCAAAGCCGAGTGCCAGATTCGCGTCAACAGTATCCAGACCTTTATCCTGCAGTGCATAGGCGCGGATCTTATTGGTGATGCCGATGCCCCTTCCTTCCTGACGCATATACAAAAGCACACCGCACCCCTCTTTAGCAATCATCGCCATTGCCCGGTACAACTGCTCACCACAATCGCACCGTAAAGAGTGGAGGACATCACCGGTCAGGCACTGGGAATGGACCCGCACCAGTACCCGTTCCTTACCAGCGACTTCACCTTTGACCAGTGCCAGATGGGCGTAGCCTTCAATTTTGTCTTCGTACACAATCAGTTGGAACGGTCCGAACCGGGTAGGCAGTTCGGTTGAGACCAACCTTTGAACCAGAATCCCCCGCTGGCGCCGGTACTCAATCAGGTCCTTGATAGTAACGATTTTCAGATTAAAGCGCCGGGCAAAGCGCTTTAGATAGGGCAGACGTGCCATCCTGCCGTTATCTGCCATTATCTCGCAGAGCACAGCGGCGGGTTTCAGACCGCTGAGCCGGGCTAAATCCACTGTGGCTTCAGTATGTCCGGCGCGCACCAGAACTCCGCCATCGCGGGCAACCAGCGGAAAGATATGGCCTGGTCGGGCGAGGTCAGTGGGTTTGGTTTTTGGGTCAATCAGGGCTTTGATGGTGATTGCCCGGTCGTGGGCAGAAATGCCGGTGGTGGTGCCTTTGACCGCATCAACCGAGACGGTCCAGGCGGTGCCGTGGAGCGCGGTGCTGTGCTGGAGCTGATAGGGTAGTTCCAGTTCTTCACAACGTTCTGCGGTCAGGGCAACACAGATTAAACCTCTGCCGTACTTTGCCATAAAATTGACCTTGGCAGGTGTGATCTTCTCTGCCGCGCAGACCAGGTCGCCTTCGTTTTCCCGCGCCTCATCGTCCACCACGATCAACATTTTCCCCCGGCGAAACTCCTTTAAGGCGGTGGTGATGGAGGCAAACTCTGGCTTGCGCTGGTCAACGGGTAACAGTTTGCCGGATGTTTTGAGCATCGTGATATAAATCTTAAAACAATTAACGAAAATGTCAATAATAAGGCGGGCGGGTCAGTTTGACCCGCCCGCTTTGCGGTTACGGTGTCGGTGGTGAGACGGTGAAGACCTGAGAGCGGATCGCTTCCAGCACCGGTTGAGAAAGTCCGCGTCCGACCCATTTCTGGAGCAGGATTGCGGTCTCCCGGGTAAGGGCATCACCGGCAAACTGCTTTCGTTTCAGGCGCCACAGTTCCCGGGCGAAGGCGAGATAGTTCGGGTTGTCAATTGTCGGCGTGCCGCGCTGATTCAAAACCTGCTTGGTCCGGGTTTCCACCGCGATTAAGTCCGGCAGAACCGCCTGCATATTTGCGCTCATCGTGGCGCGGAGTTCCTCAAGAATCGCCTTTACCCTTTCCGGATTGGTCTTCGCAGTCCACTTCGCCAGCCGGTTCAGGATATTACTCATTAAATCACCTCCTTTCTGCGGCAGATTTTATCTTAAAGTGCCGCACTGCCGCGGGTGAGGCACCTTTTACTTTCCATATAGTAAGATCCCAAAAACGGGAAAAAATTAACACAAAAAATAACGGGGTGGCGTTTTGCCACCCCGGAGAGGTTATTTTTTCTATTTAACTTATTGTAACTTCAGGATTTTGGTTGTGGACTCAAATCCCCTATTCCGGATACGGAGCAGATAGATGCCACAGTCCAGTTTACTGATATCAACCGTTACTCCATACTGATCCCGGGTTAAGTGGATCGGACAGCGGTTACCGATGATGTCATAAAGTTCCACCTGGGCAAATGTCGGTTCCAAGCGGACCAGTCCTTCTCTTACCGGGTTCGGGAAGATAGTCAGACCGGTAAACCGGTTATTATTCGGTGGGGCTTGGATGCCGTGGGGCGCGGTGTCCTGAAAACAGACCCTCGGTCCCTGAAAATCCAACCCGGGCAGTTCATACCAACTGTCGGGTTGCAGACTGTTAATCATCAGTTGGTGCGGTGTATTGTTGAGTAGATAGTTGAGGAGGGCGCTGTCGGGCCACATCATCTTCGGTTGAAATACAAAGGTGTCAACTGTGCCTGGTGGACCACCCCAGTCGCGCGTGAACTCCTCGATCGGCTGGGGCATCATCGTCAGATACCAGGTTACCTGCTGGATGGAGACAGTTGCATCACCGGTTTCCAGTATGCCGGTAACATCAACCGCCCGGGCTTTTGGGATAAACAGGATTAACAATAGCCCGGTTACCAGAGCGAAGAACAGTTTTTTCATACTACCTCCTTGATTGCTCTTGAAATAAATTTTAATCATCAGACCGCCTAATGTCAAATGTTTGACAAGCAACGGGTAATCGGTAAAATTAAAATGATGAGGACAAACGGTTACACCGTTTGCTTAACAGGCGAAAAAACTAAAACCAAAAGGAGGAAAAATGCTGAGAAAAGGTAAAAACTGCTGGCTAGCGGTGGCGCTGTTATTCGCGGTTATCACCTTTGCCTATGGTGATGGCTGGGTTCAGCAGAATTCCGGCACAACCAACGGGCTGTTAGATGTCCATTTTCCCGAGAATGCCGAGGTCGGGTATGCGGTTGGTGCCGGGGGAACAATTCTGAAGACCACTGATGGCGGAGCAACCTGGACCGCCCAGAACTCAGGCACGACGCGGAACCTGCGCGGGGTTTATTTTCTGGATAACAGCACCGGTTTTGCGGTTGGCGATAATGGCACCGCACTCAAGACAACTGATGGTGGCGGGACCTGGACCACGATGAATGTTGGAACAACCGATAATCTGACCGATGTGGCGTTCCCGGGGACCAGAGGAATTGGCTATATCTCTTCGGTCAGCAGGCAGATGGCATCAAAAATCCATAAGACCACTAACTACGGTGGTAACTGGACCGCACTCACAATTCCGGGTTCAATCGTTAGTTTGCAGACACTTCATTTTCTTGATGAACAGATCGGCTTTGCGGCTGGGCTCAATGGTTATATCATCAGGACTACGGATGGGGGCAGTTCGTTTACCTGGTTGCCACCCGGGACATCTGAACACATTATGACCGTGGCGTTTGTGCCGGGTAATCCTGCGGTTGGTTTCTTTGCAGGCAGTAACGGGATGATTCGTCAGACTCAGGATACCGGCTCAACCTGGCAGGAGTTGTTTATTCCACCGCCACCAGGTGGCACATTCAATGCGCTCTGCATTCCGGTTAATGTGAATAATATTTATCTGGGTGGTGCAGATGGTTATATCGCGCGCTGTATAAACACGACGATGTGGACCCAGCAGAATACCGGCACCACCTCAACAATTTTTGCTTTCTCTTTTCCTGAGGATGAGTTGACCGGTTACGCGGTGGGTGGAGAAGGGTTGATTCTGAAGACCACGACCGGGGGAATGGCGATAAAGGAGAAATCGGTGGTTGAGCAGAGAAAGATGATTGAGGTGCGGGCGAATCCGGTCCGGCAGAGTATTATGATTTTTGCCCGGACCCGGACCCCGGCAGTGCTCTTTGATGCGATCGGCAGACAGGTGAGACAGTTGACGCTGGAGAAAGGGGTAAACCGGGTGCAGGTGGAGCATTCCGGGGTGTACCTATTGGTTGCTGGTGAGGAGCAAATTCGGGTAGTGGTAACTGATTAAAAATTTTGCTTGACAAAAGGGTGAGGGGGTGTTATAATATATGTGCGGTAGCGAACAGGGTGCTACCGTTCTCCAACGCAATTGGCCATATGGGTGGGGCCGGTAGCGGCGGAGATGGGTATTTTTTATAAAAACCACCCAGATTATAATAAATAAAAATAGGAGGCAAGATGACCAAACAAGTCGCACTACTCCTCATCGTCGCACTGGCAGTTGGTACGGCGTGGGGAAATGCGGTGCTGGCAACTGATAGGGTTGCTCCTGGTCATACTCCAGAGTTTCGTGCCTATCTGAATCAGCAGGCAGAGATTTTGGGTAAGAGTGTTCAGGAACAGCCAGCCCCGCAGGCGATGGTCAACATCCTTGGACCGGAGCCTTTCAACTCCTGTCCACCTTCAGGCTGGACCCAGCAGACCTTTCACGGCTCCCCGTGGCAGTTGAATACGGTAACCGGTCGTTCTAATGGCACACCCGGTGCAGACGGCACCTGTGCAAACTGCGATGCGGACTGGTATGGCACTGCGCACTCAATTCTGATCACCCCGAATATGAACTTTACCAACTATATCAATCTCAATGTAACCTTTGACTGGTATCTGTCTTATATCTATGTATATGAGACCACATCGGTTGAGATTCGGGTTGGTGGCGGTTCCTGGACTGTGCTCTGGAAGCGGGGTTCTGCTGGCTCAGGCACGCAGACGCTTTCGCTTGATGCTTATTCCGGGCAGAACAATGTCCAACTCGGATTCCGGTATAATGACTACTACAACTGGGGCTACTGGATGCAGTATGATGATGTGGTGGTAACCGGTGACCAGCCCGTCCCAAACGATGTCGGCGTTACCAAAATTATCTCGCCTGATCCGCTGGCACCGTACTGGTCTTACCTTGACACATTCTATCCCAAGGCTGAGGTAAGAAACTGGGGAACTGCGCCCCAGAACAATGTGCCGGTGCGCTGTGTCCTGCGCAAGAGCGATGGCACCCAGGTGTATAATGAGGTGGTTTATCTGGACCTGGCTGTGGGCCAGATCGACACTGCAGAGTTTCCGTTCTATGCACCGCCACCAGCAGAGGAGACCTATTTAGACACCATGCGGACCGAACTGCCTGGTGACCAGAATGCTGCGAACGATGTCAAGACCGCGACCCATAAGGTTACCAACTATGGTCAGGTCTGTCTGACCTGGAACGACGGCACATTTGAGAACGGGTTATCCTGGACAAGCCCTGGTGGTGAGTGGGCGGTAAGGTTTTTCTCGCCGTTCAAGCCACTGCCGCTTTCACAGGTTACGATGTGGCTTGCCAGTTGGGGTACCAACGCCTATCCTGCTGAGGTGAGGCTCTACTACAACAACGCGGCAGGCACTGCGCCGGATAACAACCCGTTTAACACCAAGTCAGTAACGCTCCAGACCGAAGCCTGGCCAAGTATGGTCAAAAACGAGATTCCATACTCACCACCGCTTGAGATTACCCGTGACACCTTCTATGTCTCGTATTATCAGACCTCGGTTTCACCTTCTTATCCTTATATCGGAATGGACGGCACACCTGAAGTTCAAACCAATAATGACTGGGCACGGCATCCTTCCTATTTACCGAACTGGGCTCCGGCACCTTATGGCTATGATGCGGCTTATGACTTCGGTATTAATGCCTGCTATAATGCAGCACTCCTTGATGGCAAGATGGTCAACATCTTAGTGCCGGGTGCAACCGTTGACTCTAATACCGTGGTTACACCGAGTGTTACCATCCAGAATGTTGGCTTGATGGACCGGCCCAATATCCAGGTTATGTTCCAGATTATCAATGCTGGAGGCACCCCGGTGTATGAGGATATGGCAAACAGCGGACCGATCAACAAGGGTCAGCAGAAGGTCGTAAACTTCACCACCAGTTGGACCGCAATGCCAGGCAACTACACCTGCAAGGCATGGGTCTCAATGATGTATGACGGTGACCCGACCAATGACACCATTACCCAGCCGTTGTTTGTCCGGTATCTGGATGTCGCCACGGAAATCGTCCGTCCCAATCCGGTTGAGGCACCGGGACTGGTACCGGTTCAGGTTCGGCTGCGCAACCTGGGCAATGTGCCTGCATTAGTGCCGAGAGTTGATGTTACGATTGAGCCGGACGGCTATGCGGACTATCGGGAGAACATCTCAATAGGCGTGGGTTCTCAGGTGGTGGTCGCCCTGACCCCGTGGATTGCGGGTGCAGGCTTCCATAATGTAACCGCCTGGATCACCTACACCGATGATATGTTCCATCCGAACGACACCGCAACGCGCGATGTGGTGATCGGCAATCCGGATGTTGGGGTTACGCAGATTACCGCGCCCAAGGGTGTGATTGATACCATCACCCCGGTTACACCGAAGGCAAAGGTAAAGAACAACGGTGATGTCGCAATGGATTTCCGCGCCTGGTTCTTCATCAATGATCCGACCGATGCTGAGGTCTATCGTGAGTATTTCGATGTTGTCGGCCTGGCAGTCGGTGAAGAGCGGGAAGTGGAGTTCCCGGAGTGGAGCGGACTGCGCGTGATCGGTGATTATGTTGCGACCTGCTCACTGGCACTCTCTGACCAGAATAACGGCAACAATATGCTCACCCAGACCTTCAAGGTGAAGGCAAAGGCGGGTGCGGAGTGGCCCTATGGCTGGCGCGAGATGGCGAATGCCTTAGGCGAGGTCAAGGATGGCGCATTCCTGACCATTGATCCGGAGACCGGCATTATCTATGGCGCACGCGGCAACAAGTCCGGTGACTTCTATAAGTACACGGTACCTGAGGATACGGTCAGCAAGGGATCCTGGGCTGCACTGCAAACCTGGCCTACGGGCACTGAAGGCAAGAGTGCTAGCAAGGGTGCGAACGGCTGTTATGGCGGTGGCTATGTCTGGGCGGTGAAGGGTAACAATACCCCGGGCTTCTGGGCTTATTCGATCGAGGACAATCAGTGGACACAGAAGAAGGATGTCCCGCTTGGCACTTCCAATAAGAAGGTCAAGGGCGGCGGTGATGTGGTGTATGTGGTGAGAAATGACACCGGCTATGTGTTCCTGCTGAAGGGTGGCAAGACCGACTTCATGCGTTACAACACCGCACTTGACTCCTGGGAGGAGATGGCACCAGCACCCGGGACCAAGTGGAACAAGGGCTCCTGGCTGGTCTATGATGGCGGCAATCTGATCTATGCCCATATGGCGAAGTTCCATGAGTTCTACACCTATGACCTGACTACTGGCAGTTGGAGTTCATCTTCACTGGAGAAGATGCCGATGAGCAGTACCAAGACCGGCAAGAATAAGAAGTCCAAGGACGGCGGTGATGGCGCTTATGACGATGGCTACATCTATGCGCTGAAGGGTGGCAATACCTGCGAGTTCTACCGCTACAGTGTTGCGGAGAACAAGTGGACCGAACTTGACACGATGCCTCAGGTTGGCTCAACCAACAAGAAGAAGCGGGTCAAGGGCGGCGGCGCACTGGTCGGCTATGGCAACTATGCCTTCTTTGCATTCAAGGGCGGCAAGACAACCGAGTTCTGGCGGTATGTTGACCAGATGACCGTGTTTGCTTCCGCACCAGAGCGCTCCGGCGTGATGGCGCAGAAGAGCGAACTTGGCCGGCTGGGCTTCAATGTTACCCCGAATCCGGTGGTCAAGGGCTATGGCTTACTCTCCTACAGCGTGCCGCAGGCAGGACCGGCAATGGTGAAGGTGTTTGATGTAACCGGTAGAACGGTTGCGGAGTTCAACTTCGTGGCATCCGGCACCGGCACCAAGAGCCTTGACCTGCGTCAGCTGTCCGCGGGCGTTTACCTCGTGAAGTTCGAGTCTGCGGGCAACAGCCTGAGCCAGAAACTGATCGTCCGGTAACTGCGAACGCGAATGGATAAGGGGGGCTTAACCGCCCCCCTTTTATTTTTGTTTCGTTGCGTGTAGGCTTGTTTTACCCGCTTAGAGATTGTTGTGGCTTTCGCCACCTGCCTAGGGCAGTGCGTCGCTTTCGCTCCTCGCAATGACAAAAGGGGCGTGCCTCGCAATGACAATAAAAAGAATGCCTTCGCAATATGACGGGGTGGGGCAAATATAAGGTTGACATTTTGTTGGTGTTGAATAAAATCACCTTTTGCCGGTGATGAGTATTGCCCGTTTTATTGAGCATACCCGGCTGAAGCCGGAAACAACAGTGGCAGAGATAAAGCAACTGTGCGAGGAGGCACAGCGGTTCGGGTTTGCAACGGTGTGCGTTAACTCCTGCTATGTGGCGGTTGCCCGGGAGTTGTTAAAGGATAGCGATGTTGGTGTTTGTGCGGTGGTGGGTTTTCCGCTCGGTGCAATGATAACCGGAGCAAAGGTTAAGGAGGCAGAACTGGCAGTCAGGGACGGCGCGAACGAGATTGATATGGTGATGAATATTGGTTTTTTCAAGTCCGGTGATTATCCGCAGGTGGTGGCGGACATCAGCGCGGTGGTAAGGGCGGTTACCCCTCGCGTGGTGAAGGTGATAATTGAGACCGGGCTTTTGAGTGATGAGGAGAAGCGTCGGGCAGGGGAACTGGTGATTGCCGGGGGCGCAGATTTTGTTAAGACTTCAACCGGGTTTGGTCCGGGGGGCGCAACAGTTGAGGATGTCCGGCTTTTGAAAGCGGTGGGAAAGGAGAGTTTGCAGATTAAGGCGGCAGGCGGGATCCGTAGTTTAACCCAGGCAAATGAACTGCTTGCCGCGGGTGCCAGCCGGCTGGGAACCAGTGCGGGTGTGGCAATTGTGAGTGATTTTTTGCAGGCAAATAAATAATCAGGAGGTATTTTTATGGCATACGGTAAAATCAAAGAGTTTCTTCAGGCAGAGTTAAATAGCGTCAAGGAGCAGGGACTTTATAAGGAGGAACGTTATATCCACGGTCCGCAGGGCGCGCAGATTAAGGTTGAATATCCCGAAGGCGCACCGCAGAAAGGGGTTTTGAATTTCTGCGCCAACAATTATCTCGGGCTTTCCAGTCATCCGACAGTGATCAAGGCGGCGCACGAGGCGCTGGAGAGATGGGGCTATGGGCTTTCTTCGGTGCGGTTTATCTGCGGGACCCAGAGTTTGCACCGGCAACTGGAGAGAAAAATTGCCGAGTTTTTAGGGACGGAGGATGCGATTCTGTACTCCTCCTGTTTTGATGCGAATGGCGGGCTATTTGAGGTGCTGTTGGGCGCGGAGGATGCGGTGGTTACTGATCAGTTGAATCACGCTTCAATCATTGACGGGATAAGGCTGTGTAAGGTGCCAAAGGAGCGCCGGCTGATTTACAAGCATGCGGATATGGCGGATTTAGCGGCGAAGTTGAAGGAGGCACGGGAGAAGGGGGCGCGGTTTGTGATGATTGCGACCGACGGGGCTTTCTCAATGGATGGGGATGTGGCAAAACTGGACGAAATTGTGCCACTTGCGGAGAGGTATGATGCGCTGGTGATGATTGATGATTCGCATGCAACCGGATTTATGGGCAAGACTGGCCGGGGCACCCACGAGCATTGTGGGGTGATGGGTAAGGTGGATATCATTACCACCACATTTGGTAAGGCGATGGGCGGGGCATCGGGCGGAGTTACCGCGGCAAGAAAGGAGATTGTTGAGATTCTGCGCCAGCGGTCAAGACCTTATCTTTTCTCCAATACGCTCTGTCCAGTGGTGGCGAGCGCGACCCTGCGCGTGATTGAGATTCTGTCCGAGACCACAGAGCGGAGGGATAAACTGGAAAGGAATACCAGGTATTTCCGCCAGAAGATGACCGAGGCGGGTTTTGAGATCAAGCCGGGTGAACATCCGATTGTGCCGATTATGCTCTACAATGCAAAACTGGCGCAGGACTTTGCCCGGGACCTTTACGGTGAGGGGATTTATGTGATCGGCTTTTTCTATCCAGTGGTGCCAAGGGGGCAGGCGCGGATTCGGGTGCAGTTGTCTGCGGGACACGAGCAGGAGCATATTGACCGGGCGGTTGAGGCGTTTATTAAGGTTGGTAAGAAATACGAGATATTGGGCAAGAGCCGGGAGGAGATTACCGCGCGTTACGGCGAGTAAGCATCAGCCCATCCTCTCACTTCGTCATTGCGAACTGCCGAAGGCAGGAAGCAATCCCTTTGCGTTAGTCCCAGTTTTCCCACTGTGAGATTGCTTCGGGCTTCGCCCTCGCAATGACAATAAAAATGGGGCGGACTCGCAATGACAGAAGAAAAAGGGGCGCCTGCCGCGCCCCTTGCTTTTTTACTATCAGGTATTAATGAACGATAATTTTGGCAGTGGTCTGGAGAGCGCGGGTCTGCGCCCGGATTAAGTAGATGCCCGGTGCCCAGTTATGACAGTTAATCGTGAACTGTGAAGAGCGAGTTATAAATCGATACCGCTCTCTACCGGTAGCATCGTAAACGGTAATAAGCGCCTTACCGGCAACCGGCTGATTCAGCCGGATATGGAGCAACTCTTTTGCAGGATTGGGATAGAGTTTTAAGGTCAGGCGCCCGGACACAACAGGCGGTTGGAGTTTTTCTTCAACCCCGGGACCGGATTCTGAACTGCGGTAACGCCAGAATTCATAGGTTTTGTTGCCTTTGACCGCAAAGAAGATGCCGTTGCCAGTACCAACAATTCCACCCCCTGCCTTTACCCGTTTCTTTTTCTGGGTGGAGCCTAACTGCGGAATGGTTTCCAGTTCTTGCCATCTGCCCCCGGGTCCGGAGTCTGGAAAGAAGCGCCAGAATTCATTGGTGTTGCCACCTTTCAGACAGAAGATGCCGCCATTCCACCAATCACCACCAGCACCGGCTTTGACCTTTTTCTTTTTGCCGAGCATTCCTGCTTCGGGAAAGTTGCGGTAGGTAGTGTTGAGCCACTGGTTGCCGTACAGGTCAAAGGCAAAGAGTTCACCGTATTTCGCCTTGACAGCAAAGAGCCGGCTGGTGCCGTCGTAAACGAGAAATGAGCCGTCTTTGTAGGCGTTCTTGCCAGAGGTGCCAAGCGGTGCATTAGGCAGTGGTTCCCAGGTGTCGGCAAAAACATTGTAGCGCCAGAACTCGTTTTTGTTGCCTTTAAGTAGGTAGATGTAATCACCATCCGGTAAGGAGACAAAGACCATTTTGTTGCCGCCCTTGATCGGTTTGCGGGTTGGTCCTAACGGAATCTCCTTTTTTCTTTCCCAGGTGTCAAGGAGAATATCATAGCGGAAGAAATCTACTGAGGAGTGGCCCTTGGTGGCGTAGATGTAACGGGAGTTGTCTGAAGTCAGGTCGCCTCCCTTGTAAACCGGTTTGTCTGCAGTGCTGGGCGGAATATTTTTGAGTGCCAGCCAGGTGTCGGTGTCAATGTCGTAACAGAGGAAGTCGTCAGTTTTGTTGCCACGCAACAGGTACACCCGGTTTTGGAGATAGGTTAGTGCGGTTCCGTCTTTAAGCGGTTTGTTGCTCGGGCTCTGGGGCACCGGGGTCATTTCCTGCCAGCCGGCGGGTGGTGGTGGTTGCTGAATCGCTATCCGGGAGAGGAGCCGATTGTTATGATTAATCTGATCCTGTGCCAGTGCGGTTGAGCAGGCGATGGTATAGTAGCCCGGTTCAGCATTCCAAGTGGGGAATGAGAGTAAAATCGTCTCATTAGGGGCGATTGTCGGTGAAAGGAGCGCTTCGCTGTAAATAATGTTTTCGGACTGGCTGACCGTAAGTTGAACTGGAAAACCGGTTTCGGAAAAGGTGCCGAAATTGGCAATCTTTGCTTTAATTGGCACCGGTCCGGGTTCAACGGTGTCACCCGGAATAATGATCGCCACTGTGCCGACATCGTGAATCCGGGGTTGAATCATCAAGGTAAACTGAATAGTGTCGTTATTGGGGTTGATGTCATTTTCAATAAAGACCCAGAAGGTGCCGAGATAAGCACCACCCGGGGTAGCGAGCCAGGATGGAAACTCAACGGTATCAGTCTGCTGGACAGAGAGATGATGGGTAAGCGAGTCAAAGAATACCGGCTGCATTAAAGCCCGAATCTGGCAGTAGACCTTGAATGTCGCGGGTTGCAATCCGTTGTTGCGGACGACTACCCGCGGGTTAATCAAGGTGCTTTCAATAACCACCGGCTCAGGTGCCAGGACCGCAATCGCAGCAACATCATTGAACAACGAAGGGCGGACGAAGAAATTTTTGGATGCGGTGTCGTTATCCGGATTGAGGTCACCGGGCAGTGCGGTCTGGAAAAGGACGCTGATTGTTCCTGCGGTATCCGCGGTCCACGGTGCGAAGTTAACCACGGCAGAATCCACGGGTGCGAGGTCCGCAACCCAGGCACTGTCCCGATAGTTACCAATCTCGCAGTAGGTCCAGAAGGACCCGGGAATCATTGAGTAGTTGGCAACCCAGCAGATAGGAAAAACAGTGGTATTGGAGTCTACCGTATCAGGCGGTGCGATGATGCGCAGGATGCCAACATCACCGTTACTGGTGCCGGTTATCGTCTGCTGGGCAAAGAGGAGTGCGGGTAAAATAAGTAAAATTTGCCAGCGCAGGCTGGCGGGTTTATCTTTTTCTCTCAATACCGGCTTTTTCATTACTGCCTCCTTTAATTTCTTACGGTTCCGTCTGCCTGGTGGTCAAAAATAAATTGACCCTGGCGGGCGGCATCCGTTTACTGATATAATAATAACCCAGATTATGCAGACTGTCAACAGGGCAAGCGCCCCCCCTTTTGTCATTGCGAGGGTCCTTTTTTCTTGTCATTGCGAGGAGCGATAGCGACGCACTGCCCTTGGCAGGTGGCGAAAGCCACAACAATCTCTAAGCGGTTGGGGCTTGCCTTTTGCTTTTTTCTGGTTATATTTAGGAGATTCAGCACAATGCCAGTAGTAATAATTATCGTAGATATGGAGGCAAGATGAAGATATTTATTGATTCGGCAGATAGTCGGGAGATTCAAGAGGTAGCCGGCTGGGGAATACTCAGCGGTGTTACCACCAATCCGACACTGGTTAAAAAGACCGGCAAGCCATTTAAGGAGTGTGTGGCAGAGATACTTAAACTGGTGAATGGACCGGTTTCGGTGGAGGCGATCTCTCCGGATGCGGATGGTATGATAAAGGAGGCAGAGGAGTGGGCAAAACTGGACCCCGAGAAGGTTACAATCAAAATTCCGATGGGTGTTGAGGGGTTGAAGGCGGTGCGGGCGCTGGCACAAAAGGGGATAATGAGCAATGTTACATTGGTCTTCTCACCGAATCAGGCACTGCTCGCCTGCAGTGCAAGAGCAACATTTATCTCGCCGTTTGTGGGCAGGCTGGATGACATCTCCCATGATGGAATGGAGTTGGTCCGGGACATCGTGGCAATGATTGAGTATTACGGCTTTGATACCCAGGTGATTGCGGCAAGCATCCGTCATCCGCTCCATGTGATTGAGTCAATGCGCGCGGGTGCCCATATCGCCACCATACCCTATGATGTGCTTACAAAGATGGTCAGGCATCCACTGACCGATGCGGGAATTAAGAAGTTTTATGAGGATTATCAGCAGATTCCCAAGGGGTGAAATATGCCAATAGTTGACTCAAAAACTGGACAGGTGCGAAAGAGTTACTCGGTGTCCGAGTTGATTCAGGTGGCAAATATGATGCGCGGTTATAACCTGATCGCGCTGTGTGCCGCGGGTTCAGGCCATTCAGGTGGCACACTGTCCATTATGGATATCACTGCCGCGCTCTATCTGCAGGTTGCCCGGCATGACCCGCAGAATCCGTCTTGGGAGGAACGGGACAGGGTCATCTGGTCCACCGGGCATAAGGCACCGTCGCTTTATTTAGGTCTGGGAATGGCGGGCTATTTTCCGGTTGAGGATGTGGTGCGGTTGCGCAAACTTTATGCGCCGTATCAGGGACATCCGCACTGGCTTAAACTACCGGGCGTGGAGATCTCCTCAGGTTCGCTTGGTCAGGGTCTTTCCGTAGCAGTGGGCATTGCGCTGGCTGCCCGGCTGGACAACAGAAACTACCGGGTTTACTGTATTACCGGCGACGGTGAGCATCAGGAGGGTCAGATCTGGGAGGCGGTGATGGAGGCGGGTGCATTCCATCTGGATAACCTCTGCTGTATTCTGGATAAGAACCGGTTGCAGATTGACGGCTGGGTCAAGGATGTGATGAATATTGAGCCGATTGTGGAGAAGTATCGTGCCTTTAACTGGCATGTGATTGAGATTGATGGCCACAATATGCACCAGATCCTTGCCGCATTTGATAAGGCGGCACAGCACAAAGGTCAGCCGACCGTTATTGTCGCGCATACGACCAAGGGTAAAGGGGTCTCGTTTATGGAGAATGTGGCGGGCTGGCACGGTAAGGCACCAAATAAGGCGGAGATGATCAATGGTTTAGAGGAACTGAATCTGCACTACCGGCTGGAGTATGAGCAACTTTTGAAAAAAGCCGAGGAGTATCAAACCGAGGCAACTGCCAAACTGATGGCAAAGGTGCCGAAATTCTCCCGGGACTACTTCTGGAACCAGCAGGAGAAAATGAAGGTGGATATGAAGGCGACGCGGTTTGGTTTCGGTGAGGCGCTCGAGGAAATGGGTGATGACCCGCGGGTCTGCTGTATCGGTGCGGACATCTCCGGTTCAATCACTATCTCAAAATTTTATGAAAAGCATCCGGAAAGGCAGGGTCGGTGGTTTTCAGTGGGTATTGCTGAGCAGTCAGGCACGAATGTCGCGGCCGGGCTGGCAAAGGAGGGGAAACTGCCGGTTTTCGGCACCTACGGGGTTTTTGCCGCGGGCAGAAATCTGGACCAGTTGCGTACCACGGTCTGCTATGGTAATTTCAATGTTTTGATTGCGGGCGCGCACGGCGGTGTCTCAGTGGGGCCAGATGGGGCAACCCATCAGGCGCTTGAAGACCTGTTTCAGATCTGCGGACTGCCGAATATGCATGTGTCGGTACCGGCAGATGCGCTGGAGACCAAACGGGCAACCGCACACCTTTTGTTTGAAATCAAAGGACCAAAATATATCCGGTTTGCCCGCGAGGCAACACCGGTGGTTACCAATGAGAAAACACCTTTTGTCTGGGGAATGCCTAATGTCTACCGTTACCGCGGGGAGAGAGACAGTTTCCTCGATGCGTTTGAGGTTACTACCGCGGACAGGTACGAAAATGAGGAGGAGCAGTTGACCATCATCGCCTGCGGTCCGATGGTGCCGGAGGCGATGCGCGCGGCATGGATTTTGAAGGAGGAACTGGGTGTTGAGACCCGGGTCGTTAACCTGCACACCCTGAAATCGCCGAGTTCCCATCCAGATGAGACAATTCCAAATCAACGGTATCTGATTCAGGCGGCGCTGGAGACCGGGTTGGTGCTGACCGCAGAGGAGCATCAGATCGGGGGTCTTGCCAACCGGGTCTCATATGTGCTCCATACCGCACCGGAACTTTTCCGCAAACCGCTGGCTTTCGGTGCAATCGGGGTTAAGGACCGGTTCGGTGAGTCAGGTCAACCCTGGGAACTGATGTGGGAGTTTGAGGTCTCCGCAGAACACATCGCAGAAAAGGCAAAGGAACTTCTGGCACTGCGGGAAAAGGTGACAGTCGTAGTGCCGGTAACCGCACCGGCAACCAGACAGAAAAGGGCAGTCCGCACAAAGAAAACCGGGACCGCCAGAAAGGTTAAATAGTTAAAGAAAGGGGGTAAGATGCGACTTGCCTGCCGGATGGAAAGGCTGGGCACCGAGACCGCATTTGATGTCCTGCGCCGGGCAAAGGAACTGGAATGCACGATGGATGTAATCCACCTTGAAATTGGTGAACCGGACTTTGCCACACCACAGCACATCATTGATGCGGCAAAACGGGCACTGGATGAGGGCTGGACCCATTACTGCCCATCTGCGGGACTGCCCGAATTGCGTCAGGCGATCGCAGAATACGCGGGCAAATTGCGCGGGGTTAAGTTCTTTCCTGAACAGGTGGTGGTAACACCGGGTGGTAAACCGGTGATGGCATTTGCGATTATGGCACTCGTGGATACCGGTGATGAGGTGATCTATCCTAATCCGGGCTTTCCGATTTATGAGTCAATGATTGAGTATATGGGTGGAAGGCCGGTGCCGATTCGGTTGCGCGAGGAGCGGGGGTTTCGGCTGGATGCAGAAGAGCTGGTTTCAATGGTTAACCCGCGCACCAAACTGATTGTGATCAACTCACCAGCAAATCCGACTGGCAGTGTTCTGACCCGGGAGGACCTGCGTCTGATTGCGGACATCGCACTGAAATACGATGTCTGGATATTGGCAGATGAGATTTACTCCGAGATTGTTTACGATGCCCAGTTTGAGTCCATTACCCAGTTTTCCGAAGTTCATCCCCGATTGATTATCCTGGACGGTTTTTCCAAGACCTTTGCGATGACCGGCTGGCGGATTGGCTACGGCATAATGCCCAGGGATATGGCAGAGAAGATGGCACGCATCGAAACCAACGTTAACTCCTGCACCACCACCTTTATCCAGCGTGCCTGTCTGAGTGCGTTACAGGGTCCGCACGAGCCAGTGGACCGGATGGTGGCAGAGTTTAAAAGGCGCCGGGACTTTATTGTTGAAGGATTAAACCGTCTGCCCGGATTCAGGTGTTCTCTTCCGCAGGGCGCGTTTTACGGCTTTCCGAATGTTGAAGGAACCGGTTTAGACTGCAAGGTGCTTGCGGACCGTCTGCTTGAAGAGACCGGTGTTGCCTGTCTTGCCGGGACCTGTTTTGGCAAGTACGGTGATGGATTTCTGCGGTTCAGTTATGCCAACTCAATTGAGAATATCTCCTGCGCACTGGAGCGGATAGAAAAGTTCCTGCGCCGGTGAGTTAACTGAAACCGCGGAGCGCAATGACAGGTGAGTAAGACCGGAATGGAATGACGAGACATTCTGAATCAATTTGTAGCCGCAGAGCTTGCTCTGCTAACATACCTGTAAAATGGCAAAGCAAGCTTTGCAACTACACTCCTCGCAATGACCGCAGAAACCACAGAGCGGAATGAAGAAAGGAAGGGTGGAGTTAAATTTAACCTATAGGTTAAAAAGTCCTGGCTGGTTAAATCCGATTTATCGTTTTATTTTTCAATAAGTTATAGGAAATTTCTGATTTTTTTGACCCCATCCCCGGAACCGTCCCCTTAATGATTTTCAGGGTGGTTTTGTTTGTCCTGAAATGGGCGGTTCAGGAGGTTTTGAGGTGAAGGAGGGTCTGGCGGGCAGAGAGGAGGAACTGCTGGCAGGTGGGTGTTTTGTAGTCCGGATAGGTCCATTCGAGTGGCTGGTATTCGCCCTGGTGGAAGATGAGAGTTACCTCCGCATAGATGCCCTCGGTGAGGCAGATGCGATGGGAGTAGTCTTTGGTTGTGGCAAGGACCAGGTTGTGGAGGGTCAAAATGCCAGGGTCAAGGTTTATCGGTCTTTTGTCATCCGGGTCGCGTAATCGGTCTTCAATTGCCATGGTCTGTTTTTTGAATTGTGCGAGGTTGCCGGGATTGACCAGCGGTGCAAATAGTAGCCACTGACGCAGTAGGTCTTTGCCCATTTCCAGTTCGTAGTAGGTGGAGAAGTGCCAGTTGAAGGGTTCGGTCTTCAGGGTTATTTCACCGAATTCCGCGGTGAGGACCGGCTGGATTTCTTTTAGGAGGTTTTTATCACGGGCAAGGATGGCGATTATCAGGCGGGCAGGTTTCAAGGTCGGTTTTATGTTTCTGGCTGGTTGGCTTCCGGTTCCCGTTCTGCTAGGAAGTCACCCAGTTCCTCCAGTCTGGGCAGGTCGTCCAGTGAGTCCAAGCCAAAGTAGCGGAGAAATTCCCGGGTGGTGCGATAGAGAAATGGGTTGCCAGGCCGGCGGGCTCTGCCCGCGGTGACGATTAAGCCCCGTTCTAATAGGGTCAGGAGCGGTGCAGAGCAGTCAACTCCGCGTAGTTGTTCTATCTCCGGTTTGGTTACCGGTTGTTTGTAGGCGATGATGGCTAATACCTCCAGCGCAGCACTGGAGAGGCGCTGTGCCCGGTTGTGGGCATAGAGTTTTCTTATCCAATCGGCATATTCGGGTAGGGTGTAGAGTTGGAAACCCTGGGCAACACGGTTGATCCGAAACGATCTGCCGGTCTGGGCATAACTCAGGTTGAGGTTGGCAATTGCCTGCTGGGCCATGGTTTCGTCAACACCGGTGATTTCAGTCAGGCGGGCAAGGGTTACCGGGGTGTCAGCGGCAAAGAGGACCGCTTCGATGATCTGTTCTGGTGTTGGGGAGTTGGCGGTCTCAGGCATCTTTTTACTCCTGTTTGGTGAGACGGAACCGAGTAAGAAGCGCGGTGATCGCAAGCCGGAGATGGTGACGCCGGATAAAGCAGGTTAAGCGGGTCGCGGTGAGGGCAAACGCCTCTAAGTGAATCTGCGCCTGATGGAGCGTTTCCAGGGCACCGGAGAGGATTTCCGGGTCGTTGCCGACACCGGGTCCGACAAGTGAGATTGAGGCAAGATCAGGGGTTAGATCAAGTTTTATTGCCTTTACCTCTTTTAGCAGTTTTTCCATAATCGGCTGTGCCACGGTGAGGTACTCTTCCGGGATGATGAAGGACAGGTCAAAGCGGTTGTCGTGGGCGATGCCGTGGCTGAAGAAAAGGACCGGCACCCGTGCGGTGGTTAAGCGGGTGATCACTTGATGGAGGCAGCGCCGTTTTTTTGCCACATCAATCAGGGCAAGCCGGGCAAGTTTTTGCTGGTGGGTAATTGCCCGGACAAAAGCCTTTTCCATTTTTGCCATTCTTTTTTCAATTACCATAGTCCCTCGCTTGTTGTTGAATGTTGAAAGGATTTTTAAAGGCACCCGGTATTTTTCTGCCAGGGCACAGGCACGGGGATGGATTACCTCTGAGCCGGCCTGTGCCAGTTCTGCCAGTTCGGTAAAGGTGATTTCCTTTATCGGTTTGACATCAGGAAACTCCTGCGGGTTTTCAGTGCAGATGCCGGGTACATCTTTGTAAAGTTCGCAGGCGTCCGCGCGCAGGACAGCAGCCAGTGCGACCGCAGTAACATCCGAGCCCCCGCGGCCAAGGGTGGTTATTTCCCGTTCTTCACTCATTCCCTGGAATCCGGCAACGATCGGGATTTTGCCCTGACGCAGGGCATCGGTGATGCGGTAGAACCGGATTTCTTGAATTCGGGCGTCAGCGTGGTAACGGTCGGTGATGATGCCGACCTGGGAGCCGGTGAATGATTGGGCTTCATAGCCCATACCCATAATTGCCAAGGCAAGTAGTGCCATTGTTTGCCGTTCGCCCGCGGTTAAGAGCATATCCAGTTCACGGGGATGAGGTTTTGGGTTGATCTGATGGGCAAGTTCAATCAGGCGGTCCGTGGTTTCACCCATTGCTGATACCACGACCACAATCCGATCACCTTTTCGGTAACGGCGGACAATGCGCCGGGCAATCTTTTTGATCTTCCGGGTATCCGCTACTGATGTGCCGCCGTATTTCTGAACGATCAGCGCCATCGGTTTTGGTTTAGCGTTGTTTTAGCCATCTTTTAATTCGGTGCGCCGCGCTCCGCAGTTTTTCTTCCGGAGCAATCAGGGCAAAACGGATGTAATTTTCACCGTAGCGACCAAAGCCGGCACCGGGTGCTGCCACTACCTGGCAGTTTTTCAGCAGTTGTAAAACAAAGGCATAGGAGCGGGAGCCGCGCTCCTGTTCCTGCCAGAATTCGGGCAGTTTTGCCCAGATGTAGAATGTGGCGGGAGGTGGGTTTATTGACCAGTTTGGTGAGTTGAGCTGGGTGCAAAAGGTTTCTGCGCGACGTTTATAAATCCTGCGCATCTGGGTGGTAAGGCGTGAGTAGTTTTTCAGGGCAAAGCCAGCCGCATCCTGAATTGCACCAAAAGGTCCGGAGTCAATGTTCTGTTTTATCTTTAGCAGGGCGGTGAGGATGTCTCGGTTACCTACTGCCATTCCGATCCGCCAACCCGGAATGGAGAAGGTTTTGGATAGGGAGTGGAGTTCTACCGCACAGTTGATAGCATCGGGAATCTGGAGTATGCTGGGAACCGGCTGGTCAAAATAAATTTCTGAATAGACATTGTCGTTTACCACATAGAAGTTGTATTTTAAAGCGAGTGAGATTGTTTCCCGATAGAAGTTGAGGTCCGCAACTGCACCGGTCGGATTATTGGGAAAATTTAAGCACAGGAGTTTTAAGCGTGGTCCCAGACGGGCGATGAGGTCAAGGTCAGGCAGGAATTGTTTTTTCTCTTCCAGCGGGATAAGAGCCGGGGTGGCGTCGGTGAGCCGGATGTTGTTTAAGTAAACCGGATAGCCAGGATCGCACACCCCAATTGTATCGCCCTGATCACAGAGCGCCCAGATCAGATGCGCTGCCCCTTCTTTGGAGCCGAGTAAAAGTAACACCTCCTTTTCCGGGTCCAGTTTGACGCCAAACCGGCGCTGGTACCATTTGCTTACCAGTTGACGCACACTCAGTTTGCCCTTATAGGTTGGATAGCGGTGATTTGCCGGTTTTCCCAGTGTCCGCTTTAGTTCCGCAACTATGGTGCGCGGTGGCGGTAGGTCCGGGTTGCCTTCACCTAAGTCAATCAGTCCGCGTTTAATTTGTGCCTTCATTTTGTCAAGTTCTGAAAATAGGTAGGGTGGGATGCGATTAAGACGAAAGGCAAAATTTTTTTTCATTGGTAGAAGATATTTAACAAGTGAAGGGTAAAAGTCAAATGGTGACCGATTTCAAATAACAGGCAGTTTTTATTACAACTGGAGCAGTTTTAGTCCGGTGTCCGGTTCCAGCTGGCGCAAAATTTTCTTTTCACCCGGAATGATGGCAATTTCAACTGTGGCGGCAACATAGCTGGCAAAGAGATGTCCCGAATAGGTGGTAAAACGTTCGTTGCTGATGACCGTATGGATGTGGAGTACCGGTTCGTTATCAGCCCAGGCGATGTTGCCAACAAGTGAGCAGATTTCGTATTCGCCTTTAAAGCGACGGCGATGGTAACGCTGTTTTTTTAAGTTATAACTGCCCAGTTCCAGATCAGTTCCTGCGCCCAGTCCGATTAACACACCGGATTTCAGTTTTTTCTCTTTGACAAACGCGGTTAAAGTGGTGATGATCTCCTCGCCTTTTAGCAGTCGTAATTGATAATACGGGTTGTTTTTGATGTATCTCACTTTTTCTCCCCCTTCTTTTCGGTAGAAGCGACTGCTTGCTTTTTCCCCTTTTTGATATACCGGCAGGCAGGATAGCCAGAGCAGGCAATAAATCTGCCGTATCTGCCCGAGCGTTCCACGAGTGGTTTGCCACACTTAGGACAGGTTTCATCAAGTGTTTTGGGTGGTGGTTTTGCCGGTTTTTTGACATAATCGCAATTTGGATAACCGGAGCAGGCTAAAAATTTCCCGTACCTGCCGGTGCGTTCAACCAGCGGTTTGCCACATTTCGGACAGGTTTCGGCAAGCTCTTTGAGTTCTGTTTTTTTGACATAATCACATTCCGGGTAATTACTGCAGGAGACAAATTTGCCATAACGGCTCCAGCGTTCAACCAGCGGTTTGCCACATTTCGGGCAGGTTTCGGCAAGCTCCTGTGCGAGATCCTCCCGGATCTCAGCGCTCTCAGCCATCGCCCGGTCCAGGTCCTGCTTAAACGGTTTGTAGAAGTCCGCAACAACCTCCCGCCAGTTCTTTTCCCCTTCTTCAATCATATCAAGTTCGCGTTCCATTTCTCGGGTGAAGCCGATTGCAAATATATTGGCAAATCTGGGAATCAGGATGTCATTGACCACAATGCCGAGGTCGGTTGGGACAAGGCGGCCATGGACCAGCTGGACATATTTTCTCTCCAGCAGTGTCGGCACAATGGTCGCATAGGTGGATGGTCTGCCGATGCCGTTGACCTCAAGCCGTTTTATCAGTGTTGCCTCGGTGAAGCGTGGCGGTGACTGGGTCCATTTTTGCTCCGGAAGGAGACTTTTTAATTCTAACCGTTCTCCCTCCTGCAAGCCGGGTAGGGTTGACTCCTTTTCAGGTTCACCGTAAACATGTTCAAATCCAGCAAACAGGCGCTGGATTGCATTTGCCCGGAAGGTGTAGTTACCACCGGTGATCAGCACCTCGGTGGTATGGTAAACCGCATCCGCCATCTGGCTGGCGATGAAACGGCGGTAAATCAAGCTATAGAGTTTGAACTGGTCAGGGGATAGGTAACCCTTTACCACTTCAGGAGAGAGTTCAGGCCTTGTTGGCCGGATTGCCTCATGGGCACCCTGAGTTCCTTTGCGATCAGGATAATGGCGAGGCTTTTCCGGGAGATACTGTTCTCCATAAATCCGGTCAATCAATTTGCGGGTCTCGTTAATGACATCTTCAGCAATTCGGAAGGAGTCGGTGCGGGGATAGGTTATTAAGCCAACGGTCTCGGTCGCCAGCTCCACACCTTCAAAAAGTTGCTGTGCCACCTGCATCGTGCGCCGGGATGAGAAGCCCAGTATCTGGCCCGCCTCTTTGAGCATCGTTGCAGTGACAAAGGGGGGTAATGGTTTTTTGTGTTTCTCCTTTGTTGTGATTTTTCCCACGGTGAAGATTGCCTTCTCACAATCCTTTCGTACCTTTGCGACCACATCGGCATCGCCTAACTTTGGCTCCTTGCCATCTATCTTAATCAAAATCCCTTCGAACTCCTGTTTATTCGCGGTGGCAAAAATTGCCCGCACTATCCAGTATTCCATGGGTACAAACTGCGCAATCTCCTGCTCCCGTTCCACCAGAATACGGAGTGCTACCGTCTGGACCCTGCCCGCAGATTTGCCTGCCTTAACAGTCCGCCATAGAAGTGGTGAGACGAGGTAGCCAACCAGGCGGTCGAGCACCCTCCTTGCCCGGTGGGAGTCAACTTTGCGCAGATCAATTTCACCGGGTGAGGCGAAGGCTTCGGATATGCCCTTGGGAGTAATTTCGTAAAACAGCACTCTTTTGATTTCAGCACCGTTTTTTATCTCCTGTGCCACTGAAAAGGCGATTGCCTCACCTTCACGATCCGGATCGGTACCCAGAAACACCAGGTTTGCCCGCTGGACTGCCGACTTTAATTCATTGATAATCTGTGCCTTACCTCTGATTCGGATGTATTCAGGTTCAAATCCATTTTCGATATCCACACCCAGCCGTGATTTGGGCAGATCGACTATGTGTCCACGTGAAGATAGGACCTTTATTCGCCCGCGTAAAAGCCGGGAGATGGTATGTGCCTTGGTTGGTGATTCGACAATTAAGAGATTCTTTTTTTCTGCCATTCGGGGTTTGAGAATACCCGAATGTTAATAAAAGTCAACAGATTATATTTTTATGCTCGGTTTATCAGTGCAAAGTCAGTCCTATAGAAAATGCTAAAGAGCTAAGCCAGTTAGATGAATAGCCGTCTGATGTAGGATTTTCCGGACGCCTTAATTTAAAAGTCGGCTAATCTTCGATGATGACGATTGCTGCGGCGTATTCTCTTGTATGAGTCAGGCTGAGGTGGACCTGACGATTGCCCAATCTTTTCTTTGCCCTGCCGGTAACCAGAATTGTCGGGCGACTCCGTTCGTTGTCGCAGATTTCAATTTCCTGCCAGGAGATGGCGCCGCGGAGACCGGTGCCGAGCGCCTTGGAGAATGCCTCTTTGGCAGCAAACCGGCCCGCATAGGAGGGGTATTTGTCGTCTAATCCTTCGCAAAAGGCGATTTCCTGTGGAGTGAAGATGCGATTTAAGAATTTGGTGTCGTAGAGTTCAATTGCCCGTTTGATCCTTGCGACTTCAGTTAGGTCAATGCCAATACCGTATATTGCCACTACTGTTTATTCAAAAAAGTTGAGGCGCTCAATTAAAGGAACTATCTCTAAGATGTCGTTAATTTCATAGTTGGCGCCAGAGTTCTGGGTGCCGAATGTGTCACCATAACGGGCAAAAATCGTTATCATACCCAACTCTTTGGCACCAACAATATCTCTTTCCGCCCAGTCTCCCACCATTACCGTCTCCTGGGGGGTAACATTCAGCATCTCCAGTGCCTTTTCAAATGGCTCGCGGGCAGGTTTGCGTTTGCCGGTATCGTCAAAGGTAACTACTACGTCAAAGAAGGGGTCGACATTGAGCGAAACCAGTCGCATCCATACCTGTAACCGCGGTGCATCTGAGATAACCGCCAGTTTCAGTCCCATACGGAAAAGACGTAAAAGCGCTATGTGGACATGGGGGTATGGCACCAGGGCTCCTTCCCTTGCACGGCGATAGGCAGTTATTCCGCTGGCAAGAATCCGGTAGTCTATATAACCCAGAACCTCCTGTAGAAAGTCGTTGAAAACCTCCTGATATTCAATTCCCTTTGCTTCATAGATTTCGTAAATTTTTTTCTTTGTCGCTTCCGGGGTCAAATCCAGTCCCGCATCGATCATCGCCAGTACTGCCGCATCAACCGCAGCATCTTTCCATTTTTTGAAATCGACAAGGGTGTTATCAACATCAAAAATGACCGCCTTTACCATTGGCTATTTCCTTCGTTTGTGGTTGAAGTGGGGAAAAAGGCGATTGTAGGTACTGACCAGATGTTCGCTGATTACCTTGGTTTCTGTTAGGAGGGGCATAAAGTTGGTGTCACCCTGCCAGCGGGGAACGATATGAAAGTGAATATGTCCGGTTACACCGGCACCCGCAACAGCACCGAGATTAGCACCGATGTTGAAACCTTGGGGCTGGTACTCTTTTTTCAACACCGCAACGCATTTTTGGATAAGGGCGAAGATGGCGCGTGCCTCATCATCTTTTAGATCTTGTAGGTTGGCGGTGTGGCGATAAGGTGCGACCATCAGGTGCCCGCTATTATAAGGGAAGCGGTTCATCACGATAAAGCCATTTTTACCCCGGTAAAGTACTAAGTTTTCTAAATCACTTCTGGAGTCTTTTAAGAAACAGAAAAGGCAGTGCCCCTGTTTTTCTGCACAGGCGACACGGATATACTCTGCCCGCCAGGGCGCCCAAAGTTTTTTCATCAGCCAAACAGTTTCAGTTGCTCACCTTTTCCGCCATGTTTCTGTTCGACCGGCATTCGCTTTGTTCCGGGAAGAACTTGGACAACACCAAACACCCCATCAAACCCAGGTTCAACATTCACCTCTCCCCGGCGCATCCGTTCGACCCCTAAGGCGATCTTTTCGTCCAGACGGACGATTTCTTCGATCGGCACATTCATCAGGATTTCAAACTCCGGCCCCAGCGTATTGATCAGTTCATCGTATTTTTTGCTGACTGCAGCGGTCTCCCGCCCCATTTCCAGTGTCTCGGCAATGATCTCCTCCAGTGGCACCAGGTGTTTGAATGGAATGGTGTCATCGGGCAGTTGGTCTGGTTTGCGGTCAGCTAACTGCTCAACCCGATGGAGAACGCCAATAGTTAGTTTGCGTCCGCAGATTGGACAGATATCTGAAGAGAGGATGGAATCGGCAGGTGCCAGGCGGACACCACAGGAGCGGTGACCATCATAATGGTATTTTCCCTCTTCGGGAAAGAATTCAATAGTGAAGAGAAACCGCTTACGATCTTTGGTTTTTAAGACCTCGCGAAGCGCATCGTAACTCAGTTCACAATCAAATACATTTGCCTCTCTGCCTAATCGGCTTGGTGAATGGGCATCAGAGTTAGAAACTAAGGTCTTTTTGTCCAGTTCAGATAGGCGCCAGTTCATCGGCGGGTCAGAGGAGAGGCCGGTTTCGACCGCAAATACTTCGGCGGAAAGATCACCAAAACATTCCTGAAAGGAATCAAAACCTGAATGGGAGCCGTAAAGCGAGAACCATGGTGTCCAGATGTGTGCTGGAACGATGAAGGCTTTCGGATCAATTTCTATAATTCGGCAAAGCATTTCATAACTGGAGATGCTGACGCTGGGTCTGCCGTCCGCTGCTAATTTGCCGTAATTGGCGAGAAAGTTGGAGATCGCAGCGGCAGTTTCCAGACTGGGAACAAAGATCAGGTTGTGAATCCGACGTAGGTGTCCACCCGCGGAGTAGATGTTATTCACCTCGGTGTTAATGATGAAGAAGACATCATCGTAAAGATAGAGTCCATTACCGGCGTCCTTTAACTGTTTCTGAAGTAAGGCAAAGTATGCCGGGTGGGTAAAGTCACTGGTGCCGACCAGTTTGATGCCCTTTCGCTTTGCTGCACGGGCGATCGTAGGAATGACCATATCTTCACTTGTTGCCCGAGAGTATTTAGAATGGATATGCAAGTCGGCAATGAAGTACATAGCCCTATTTTAACCGGCGTTGCTTAGATTGCAAATGTGGACATTTCTCTGCTATAATCATCATTCGGGTGGTAATAGCTCCAACTGGTAAAAAGCTGCCGTGATGATAAAATCGGACCCGGGCGAAACCAACCTGTTTTAGTGCGGTGCGCAGTTCATTTTCGGTGTATGCCCGCTCTTTATGCAACTCTTCGTATTTGTTACCCAAGGTGCCGTCCGGCAGTTTTTCCCAGAAGATTAAGTGCAGGGTGGAGATCATCGTGGTGGGGTCAAAACTGCACTGCCAGATAGAGATCAGTTCATCAGTTTCCCGGGTAATAGTGCGGTTTCCCCATTGCTTTTCCAAGCCGTAAACAGTGTTCATATCAAATACGAATATGCCATTTTCGTGCAAGACGTTGTGAACCGAGCGGAAACAACCTATCAGGTCATCTTCGGTCAGAAGGTAGTTGATGCTGTCGTAAAACGAGACTGCGGCATCAACTCTAACGGGTAGAGTAAAATTACGAATGTCAGCACAGTGGACCTCAATCAGCAGGTTTTCTTTTTTATTTAACAGCACCGCGAGCATCTCCGGGGAGCGGTCGATGCCGATCACCCGGTAGCCCTTTTTTGCCAGAAGTAGGGTAGGTATGCCGGTCCCGCAGGCAAGGTCGATGATCACCGCGGGTTTGCAGCGGTACTTTTGAAAGATACGTAACAGATAATTTACCCAACCTTCATAATCAACATACCTTTCCATAAACCGGTCATAGAAGCGGGCGAAGCGAGAAAATGGTGGGTTCATCTGTTTATAATTACTGAGGTGTAGCCCAAAGTCAAAGCGGACAGTCTGGGTCAAGAGGATAGATTGACTTAGGAGCGAGTTAAGGCATTATCTTACGATGCCCCGAAGTAGTCGGGAAAGTCTGTGGAGTTTGGGTTATATCGTTTGTGGTGGGTTGGCGGGATGGTTGAACTGGCTAATTCTGCCGGGAAGGTTACAACATCGGTTAACGGTTAACTTTATCCCTTTTCTCATTATCGGTGTTGCCGGTGGTTTAATCTATGCCGGGGCAAGACAGCGAGGATTGGGCTTTTCGATTATGATGGTAATCCTTTTGTTCTTTCTACAACTCGCTTTGACCCCGCCGCTGAGCTTGGCTTCGGTAACCAGGGCAGCGATCTGGGCATTTCCGATCGGTGGTGCCTTTCTTATCGCCAGTTATGTTTTTAGGATGCTCAACCGGCTGCGTTTGGGTAAATTTGTGTTTATGGCGATTCTGGTTGGTCTGGGTTATGTAGTTACCGCGGCAATTTTTCGCATGCGGGCAGAGAGAGAGATAACCCGGCAGTTGGTATTGAGGCAGTTTTTACTGGGATTTAAGTCAGGTGGTTTACTCGGTGTACTTATTGAACTACTGGAACTATGCTTTTCATTTAACTCCCCCCCCGGAGTTTGAAAAGCCGTTATGAGGCTATCGGAAATTCTTGACTGGCATCAGGAGCATTATCCGTTATTACAGGCAGAGGATATTTATAAACTGATTTATCAGGGGGTTTTTGGACCCGGACATATAATAACAGACGAAGAGAGGGCGAAAAGGAGGTTGATGCAGGAGGTCGCGCAAACTAAATTTGATTATCCGGTAGAGGAGATTGAGCCAGTGGATCCTGATGGCGTGTTGATTCGGGTAAATCTTAAACCGATTGCGGATTCTGGTGCGAGATTAAACCGGCTTTTATCCGCTTTACTCCAGACCGGTAAGGAGTTTTTGCCCAGACCAGATCTGTTACCCGAAAGGTTGATTCTTGCTCAAGAGTGGTGTGGGCAAAGGCTACCGGAGCAGGTTGAGAGGTTGAGGCAGTTGGTTGTTCTGGCACCGATTCAACCCCGGCATTCAGATATTTACCTTAAAAACTACACGCCCGCTTATCGAGTTGTCCTGGTTCGCTACTGGCTGACCTGACTCCGCATTTACTGCACAGGTGATCGACAGGACAGTTATTACACCGGGGATTTCGGGGTAGACAGATGGTCTGACCCAGTGCGACCAACAAGGGGTTAAGTTCGGTCCAGAGGTTTTTCGGGACAATTGTGCGGAGCCGGTGTTCGGTCTGTTCTGGTTTGATGGTCCGGACCAGTCCCAGGCGGTTGCTGATCCGGTGGACATGGGTATCGACCGCAATTGCCGGAAGACCAAATCCTTGGGCAAGTACGATATTGGCGACCTTTGGTCCGACACCGGGTAGTTCGAAAAGTTTTTGCCGGGTATGCGGGACCTTGCGGTGGTGTTTTTCTAATATGGCTCTTGCCAGTTTTAGCAGTAAGCGTGCTTTTGTCCGATAGAAGCCAACCGGATAAATCAGATTGGCAATATCGGTTTGTTTTAGTCGGATGAGTTGGGCAGGTGTCCTTGCCACCGCTAACAGTTTCTTGATAGCGATTAATGTGATCTCGTCTTTGGTGCGGGTAGAGAGAACCGCGGCGACCAAGACCTGCCAGGGTTTACCCCGCGGCATACTATTGACCGGAGCCCGGTGAAGCAGATTTGAAGATTTTAGCCGTTGATAAAGCAACCGGACTTTTCGGGTGCTGTTGGGATTTAGCACCTAAGTCAGATTTTCAGGACTTTAAGCAAAGCGAGTAAACCCATCGTCATAATTATTGCCAGGCTGGCAACAGTGAATAACGGGTGCCAACGGATACTGTGGGGTAGTTCACCAGGACGTTGCGTGCGGATGTGGGTAACAAACGTTGCCAGCAGAGCAAGGATGCACACCGCAATCGCCATGGGTATGTGTGCGAGAAGTTTAACTTGGTGTCCCTGGCTTGCCAAGATGGTGTTGAATAAAATGCCCAGGACTAAATTACCCAGCGTGAGCAGAAAATAGATCAAAGTTCTTTGTCGCAACCGGCGCAACGGAAAGTCCCACTCTTCCAGTTTGGAAAGGGTCAACTGGGCAATCGTTGCGCCATAGACAAAAGTGATGATGGCGAAGATCGGATGGAGGAAACCGTACCAGGGCATAACTTCGTTTAATTCACTGTTATATTTTAAGCGGCCAACGGGAATCGAACCCGTGTAACCGGCTTGGGAAGCCGGGGCTCTACCCCTGAGCTATGGCCGCAACTCAATTTAATATAATTCCTATTCAGCCGGTTGTCAAGCACAATCAATGTAAAAAGACACAGGTTTAATATACCCAAAGTTGACATCTTGCGGTTTACAATATAATATTAATTAATGCGTTGGCAGAAAAATCAATCGGTTTATATTCTACGCTTTTGGGGGTGGCGGAGATGAAACCGGTTTTTAACCGGGGTGGTTCACTCCGCACAACTGCCAGCGGTTCTGCGTTTTTAAATTTCCTTCCTGTTTGTCGGGTACCGCGTAATTCTCGTCCTTTTTTGGGAGAAAAATGAGGCAGGGGATTTTATCCGGTGGTGCGCCGGCAGGAAGGTTAAAGAAGCCGATAACTCTTAGCAACAAAAATATAGGAGGTAAAAATGGCAAAACGTTACGACTATACCGGTAAGGATGTCCAGGAGGTATATGACGGTCCGGGTGGACTGCTCTGGGAAGCGGTGATGAGTGAGCAGATTCACTCTGGCGGACCAGAGGCAACCGACCGTCTGGCACAGGCGCTGGGATTAAAGCCCGGAATGCATGTTTTGGATGTGTGCAGTGCGCTGGGTGCTCCGGCCCGGCATATCGCTAAAAAATACGGTGTCCGGGTAACCGGTCTGGATTTCACCAAGACGATGCTGGAAAAGGCACGTCAGCGGACAAAGGATGCCGGCCTTGAACAAATGATCACCTTTATTGAGGGTAACGCACTGGATATGCCGTTCAAAGCGAACACCTTTGATATCGTCTGGGGTCAGGAGGCATGGTGTTATGTCACCGACAAGGACCTCTTGGCACGGGAGTGCTACCGCGTTCTGAAACCGGGCGGTAAAATTGGCTTTACCGACTGGGTGATCACCGGCAAGATTGAAGAGGACCTGCTTGCCAAACTCTACGAGTCAATGGCTTTTCCGTATATGGAGACATTTGAAGGCTGGCAAGAGGTTTTGAAAAAGGCGGGATTCAAAATCCTTGATGCTAAAGACCAGACTGATGAGTTCGTAAAGTGCTTTGATGAATATAAGGTCAAAGTGGAGCAGGATTTGAAGCCGGCAATACTCCAGAACTTCGGCGAAGACCTGTTCAACTTTGCGGTCAATCTGGTTAACCTGTGGCGGGATGCGGCACATCGCCATCAGGTCGGCAGAGGCTTTTACATCGGGCAGAAGTAGTGCGTCGCTTACTTCCGCTGGTAATTGCCACACTCGGTATTACTCTTTTGGTGATCGGTGTTCTGACCGGTGGCTTTACCCGTATCTTTTACTTCAGTACCCAGATCTGCCTGTCCTGTATGGGACTGGTTTAGTTATAATATAAAGGAGGTAATATGAAAAGGATAATATTATTGAGCATTGCGGTCATCCTGCCGGTTTTAGCAACCCAGCGAGTGATGGTGCTGGAGAAGTTCACCGCTACCTGGTGTCAGTACTGTCCGGGTGCCGCAAGAGGGGCAGAGGAGTTGAAATTCCGGGCGTTTGACTCGGTGGTGGTAATTTCCTATCACTCCTCAAACAGTGACCCGTTCTACACCGCAGTCGCTGCTAACCGGGCAAGTTATTACAGTATCAGCGGTTATCCGACGACGCGCATTGATGGTGGTTACTCAATTGTCGGCGGGATGCGCTACGGCACGATGTATCCGGTTTATCGCGGTTATTTTGACCAGCGCAAAACCGAGCCCAGTCCACTTGATATTCGTCTGGCGGTAAGTTATGACTCGGTCAGCCGTAACGGCACCCTGACGATTGTGGTAGAGAATACATCAAGCGGTGTGATTACCGGTAGGTTACACACCGTTTTGATTGAGAGCCATATCTATTATCCCTGGCAGGGAATGGACAGTCTGCACGATGTGGTAAGGACAATGTTACCCAATGCCAGCGGTGAGGAGATTACCGTTAACCCCGGTGATTCGGTAGACCGGACCCGTAACTTCACCGTTGCGTCCAACTGGGTGGCAGAGAACTGCGAACTGGTGGTTTTTGTCCAGACCGATGCCACCCGCTGGATTCATCAGGGCGCGAGGATCGGGGTGATTTCCAGGCCGGAGTTGGAGTTTGTTAGGTTTCAACCGTCGGTTGTGCCCGCACCAGGTGCAACGGTGGATTTAAATATCACCCTGCGCAACATCGGCAGTGCGTCTGCAGGTGGTGCCAGCGCCACGCTTACCACCACGGACCCGTATGTTACCGTTACAAATGGTAACACCACATTCGGGCCCATACCGGTCGGCGAGGATGTTACTACCAGCAGTCCGGTTACCATTCAGGTCAGTTCCGGGTGTCCGGACCCGCATCTGGCACAAATGCAGTTGGTGATTACAACCAGCGATTTTAGTGTTGATACGGTGGTCTTTCCGCTCAACATTGCCTCTCAGCCGGGGTTTGCTGACGATATGGAGTCCGGAGAGGGTGACTGGACCCACGGTGGTATAAGGGATTACTGGCACCTTTCCACCTATCGCAGTAACTCACCGAGCACCTCCTGGTACTGCGGTAATGAGGCAGGACATCAGTATATTAACGAGATGGATGCCCGGTTGTACTCACCGTTCTTTACTATCGGTCACCCGGCGCGGGTCAGTTTTTACCATTACTATGCGACCGCTGCCACTTATGACCAGTGTGTGGTTGAGATCAACAACGGTTCACCCTTCTGGTATCCAGTGGCAAGTTTTGCCGGTAGCAATGGTAACTGGGAGTTAGTGGAACTGGACTTAAGCGAATTTCTGAATCAGACGGTGCGGTTGCGCTTCAGGTTGATCAGTGACTACAGCGGTGTGGCAGAAGGCTGGTATATTGACGACTTCCTCGCGGGTGCGGTTGGTATCAGCGAAAAACAGGTTACCGCAAAATCTCGGCGGAGTTTGCCCACAATCGTTAACCGCGAAAGACTAATGACGGTTGATCCGGCAAATCCGGTGACGCTGTTTGATGCCAGCGGGCGCCGGATTTTAACCCTGAAATCCGGCAGTAATGATCTTTCGGCGCTTGCGCCGGGTTTGTATTTTATCCGTACTGCTGAGGGCGATTTGCACCGAGCCATCTTTGTTCGCTAAACAAGGGGTTGGGATTATGCGGGGCAGGTGGCAGAGGATGGTTTGCTACCTGCCCCTGGTGTTTTTATTCTGTTCAGATGCGCCCGAGATACCGCTTGTGCCTACCAACCGGATTGTGCTTGCGGAGTTCTTCACCTGGCAGCGGTGTGTCTATTGTCCCTACGCTGCCCATACCCTTGACAGTCTGGTAAAGGAGTTCAAAGACAGTGTGGTGGTCATCGCCTATCACCGTCGGGTCGCGGGTGATACCCTATCTCCTTCCTATGTTGAGGAGCGCCGGATTCTTTATTACGAATCCGGTGGTGAGCCGGCAACTGTTTTTGACGGTGGTGAGGTGGTTCGGACCCCGGGTCCGGAATATAACTACGAGACCTTCCGTAATTACATCCTCGGTGCCCGGGCTATTCTGCCTAAAGCCCAGTTAGATGTTAACGCTACTTTGGAATCTACCGCGGGTAGAGTCGTCGTTCAAGTTTGGGGTGTGGACTCAACACCTCTTGAGACGCTTTTACTTTTTGTGGTGATTACCGAGGATTCAATCCGGGAACGGCTACCAGGTGCAACCGATTCGGTATTCAACTGTGTGATGCGCGCGATCCTGCCCGAACCAGATGGCAGACCGCTTCTCCTTTTCCGGGCTGAGACCACAAAGGTGGAGGTTAATTTTCAACTCCCACCCTACTGGCAATCCCGTTATCTGAATGTGGTTGCCTTTATCCAGCAACCGTCAACCAGGAAGGTTTTACAGACGGTTAAATCACCGATTAACCGGAGGTAAAGATGAAAAAAAGATACAGTTTATTGCTTTTTGTTATTGGGCTAACTGCTTTACTCTATGCAGAATACAACTTTGATCTGGTCTGCCGGAGCGATACATTCCAGCGGGTCGAACCCAACGGGGCAGGTTTTTTCTATTTTACCCTGACCAACACCGGCACCCAAACCGATGTTTATGAGTTAAACTGCACGGTCTTAAGCATTGTGCCGGACTGGAGCGTAATTTACTGTCTGCGGGGCAGATGTGTAGAGCCGGGTGTTCCGATGTATGACACACTGGCAAGTGGAGAGGCAGATACCACAATTGACATTGCGGTTTACACCACCGGTACTTTAGGTGAGGCACGGGTTGTCCTGCATGTCCGTTCATTGGGCAACCCGGCTTTAACCAAATCGATTACCACCATTACCAACAATGTCTGTGCGGTTGCTGAAAATGGCAGATTGGGGCAGGTGCCGGTTTCTGGCTGGTTAATCGGTGCTAACCAGACCCTGAATATTGATCACACACCTGCTCAACTGTTTGACATCTCGGGCAGAACTGTTATGCAATTGGCACCGGGCAGACACCGGTTATCCAGCCTGCCTGGAGGCAGTTACCTGCTCAATTATAACCAGCGGTGGTATAAACTGGTGCTATTACATTAATTGCGGCGCAAGAGACTGCTGGACTTTGCCTTTGCTGCCGGCTGTGCAGGTAAAGCCTGTCAGGCAGATCTGTTTGCCATCTTAAAAAAACTGCCCAGAATTTTCTCTCCGGACCTAATTGTTGGCAGTGATACTGCGGATGATGCGGGTGTGTACCGGTTAAACCGCAATACCGCGCTGGTCCTGACAGTTGATGTTCTTGGTCCAGTCGCGGATGAGCCGTTTACCTTCGGGCAGATTGCGGCTGCCAACTCCCTCTCTGATGTGTATGCAATGGGCGGAAAACCGGTTGCCTGCCTTTCGGTTTTAGGGTTTCCGGTTAATGAAATTGAGCATAAGACTATCCGGGCGATTCTGGCAGGTGCGATTGAGCGGATGCGAACTGCGGGTGCGGTGATTGCGGGTGGCCATACCTTCAAAGATATGGAGATAAAATTTGGCTTGGCGGTGATCGGTGTTGTTCACCCTAAAAAGGTGATTACCAATGCTGGTGCCTGTCCAGGAGATGTTTTAATTCTCACCAAACCGCTGGGTACCGGTATTATCACCACCGCACTCAAGGCAAAAAAGGCGCCTGACTTTGCGGTCAGAAATGCCAACCGGACGATGATTGAGTTAAACAGGAGATCAGCCGAGGTAATGTGCCGGGTTGGTGTCAATGCGGTAACCGATGTTACCGGTTTTGGACTTTTGGGCCATTCCTGGGAGATGGCAAAGGCAAGCGGAGTAAACATGGTGATCCAGTCAGCAACGGTGCCGTTTCTGCCTGGAGCGATTGAACTTGCCGGTAAAAAACTTTATCCCCTTGGCACGGTTAACAATTACCGATTCGTTAAGCCTTATACTCATTTTGCCCGTTATCTTGATACCACTACCCGGCTGGTCCTCTGCGATGCCCAGACCTCGGGTGGACTGTTGATAGCGGTGCCTGGAAAAAGAGGCGCGCAACTTTTAGACCAACTGCACGGTTCAGGGGTGAAAACCGCGGCGGTGATCGGCTGGGTGGAAAAGGGTAATGGCAGATTGCTCGTTGCCTGAAGATTTGACTGTCCTTTCAGGACGAATATAATTTTTATAGAAAGGAGAAGAGAGGATGAAAAAACTGACGATTTTTTTATTGGTGATGCTACTGCTGCCTGGCTGTGGAAGTAAAAAGGTTGAGGAACGTTCACCTGCTTTAACCCCAAAACCAGCCGTACCTGTTGAGTCAACACCCGCGGTTACCCAGACCGCAGAAACAACCGCTACTGGCCAGTCCACTCAACCTGCAATGCCAACTCAACCGGCTACCAAACCTGCGTCAACTCCGCAACCTGTTAAAACCGAAGCGCAACCCGCGCAGTTACCAAAACTCTGGGACTTCTTTGCTGTCTGGTGTCCACCTTGCAAACAGCAGGCACCGATTATTGAAGAACTGGCAGAGGAGTACAAAGGCAAGATTGAAATTCTCTCTATTGATACCGACAAAAACACGGAACTTGCTCGAAAGTTTCAGATTCAGGCGATTCCGACCTTAGTATTTCTTGATGCAGAAGGTAGGGAACTTTCGCGCCGGGTTGGCTTTTTCCCGAAAGACTCCATAGTTGCCCGGTTCAAAACCCACGGCTTCATCAAGTAATGCTTAGAGGCAGACTGAGGCAGGATAGCGGCTATCTGGAAACCTGGGGCACATTCAAGGGTTTGCTTGAAATCTGGACACTGCCTGATGGCCTGGAGGTTAAAGGTGTGGTAACCGATATCGTGGAACTTCACTCTTATCTGTTGCCATCTATTGCGCGCTGTTATCCTGATCAGGAGGTCTATCTGGGCAAGATCACCATTCCCGAGACCTGCTGGGAACAGGAACTGTTAAAACTGGAGATCCGGCTGTATCTGGAGAAAAACTCCTCTCAGATGGAACGGGTCGAACCGAGCCGAAGGGGCTAAAAAAACGGGGGGCATTTTGCCCCCCGCTTCTTTTTTTATTCCGTCTACTTTCTGACATCCATTGACCAGGGCAGAGGTGGATTTGCATCAATTACATTCAGTTCGGTAATCTCACCGGTTACCGCATTCAGTTTGAAAACATGCCACCACCAGTTATCGCCGGCGGGTTGATTCGGCACCATGAAGGTCCTACTCAGATTGCCGTAATTGTAAATCCGCACAACCGCGCCCGAGGTGGAAATCGTTGAATCTCCTGACCAGTGATGGACCGCATAGACATACTCACCGGAAAATGCCCGGCTGATCGTAATATGCTCAGGTCCAAAACTGGTGACATCATCAACATCAAGTGAACAGTAAGGCTCACTACGCAGAAATCCCTCTCTGCCAAAATAGATATGCCAGGAGTCGGTCTCCACAAACGGTGTCCAGATATGGGCATCAAGATCACGTGGGTGCTCATTCCAGGTGAGCGCAATTGTATACGGATAAGCGGTATCGGTAACCACAAAAATCAGCGGTTCAGACCAGAACGACTCACCGCCCAGTTTGTCTCTTGCCTGCACCCGGATCTGATACAGACCACCGGTATTAAAGGTGTGGACTGCAGAGTCTGTACCGCCTGAGGAGACAAAACCGCCCCAGTCCGAGGTATCGCCATCACCCCAGGAAAACCTGAACTGGACCATATCATTATCCGGATCGGTGGTGGTGGCGTAGAAGTAATAACTTCTACCCCGAACACCGCTCAACGGTCCGGTGGGCATTGCGGGTGTCTGGGGCATCTGATTTAGCCGGACGGTTACGGTTAAACCCGATGACCATTCAGACACCTTACCCTTAATATCCCGTGCTCGCACCTTTACCTCATAGGTTCCTGCCTCATCCCAGGTGTGGCTCATATTTACCGAATCACCGCTTTTCACAAACAGGCTCCAGGCAGAGGTGTCATTTGTCGCACCCCAGTTAAACTGATAAGAGATGGAATCATTATTCGGATCCGTGGTTACCGCGGTATAACTGCCGGCAACGCCGATTGCACGCATATCCGGACCGGTTGGTGCCGGTGGTTTTACCGGTGGCTTGTTACCGCCAAAGATATCACAGCCGGTAACTGCGAGTAAGACAAGCACTACCGCCAGCACAACCTTCACATTGTTTCTCATATTAACTCCTTATGTTTAGACCTCTTGTCCATTATATTATTTACTCACTTAAAAGTCAAGTGGCAATCTGGAGTTAGTTGGTAAAGAGAGGACTACTTGCAAAAAGAGGCATCTTTTATTTTACCTACCGACCCCAGACCAGTTTGCCCGTACTGTCGTATACCGACCAGAACGCACCACTATCGGTTAACTGCAACACCAGTTTACCTTTACTGTCCCGGTCAATCAGGTTCAGGCTCAGCCCCTGTTTGGTTATTACAACCGTGCCTTTGTCTTGCTCCAGTTTGACCGAGATACTGTCGGCTGATTTTTTCTTTAACCGCCGGGAGAGTTTAGGATCCGAAATTGTAACCGTTGCCCGCAACTTTTCATCCTGGTCATAAAGCCGGATCAGGACACTGTCATCTTTTACTTCAAATTTACTACTCAGTCCGGACTGGACAGACAGGGTCCGGGTGGTGTCATCTTCCACCACTGCTACGGTTACATTACCTCTTGGACAGCAGGAGACAACTGTCAATACCGCAACCAGCCACCAAAGCCACTTAACACTCATAAGTCAAGAATACCCATAACCCAAGCCGATGTCAAGTTAGGGGGTAAAGTAATGGTTTTTACACCTGGTGTGCTAACCTAGCCAGTTGGTCTTTCAAATAGGCAGGACGACGGCAGACTGTAAAAGCCCATTTCCCAAATCCACCATGCCGGTTTACCGCCTTAACCCAGCGCTCGGCAGCGGTCTTTTTCTGCCGGTCCTGTTCAGACTCAACCCCTTTTACCTCCAGGATAATTTTTATCTCACCGTTTTCTGTCCTATAACGCACAATATAATCAGGACGGTACTCATGCCTCGCGCCCTGCCATTCGTAAGGAATGGTGAAATCAAGATGGTCATTACGGGCGTAACAAATTACTTCAGGAATTCGTTCCAGACGATAGGCAACGCTTTGTTCCCATTTCTCAGTATCTAATACCACATGGCTGATATGACTCTTTGTGGTGCCGACCGCTGGGCGGTTGGTTCTAAACATTACCTCGCGAGTTGAGCCGGTTGGACGAAAATGTTCAATAACCGGTAGCAAAGGTTTCTCACCTGCCTCTTCATCGCCTTCAATGGCATTGCTTAATCGCTCAATAATCGCCTGTCGGTATTTTAACAGCGCTAAGTCTTCCAACGGCACACTCGGGTCAACAATCCGGACCCGCTCCTCAATATACTGCCAGACGATATTCAGCAATTGCGGAAAGAGGATTCTACGGTTCCGCCACTCCTCACCTTTTTCTTTCAGCCGGTTTGCCAGTTCCGCGGCAATCTCATAAACAGTAGCCTGTAATCTTTTTTCAATGTGAAATGGGTTTCGGTCGTGAATAACCTCTTTACCTGGTCCGAGCCGGTCCGGTCTGCCAAACCGATAACCGACCTGTGGTTTACTGACAACTTCAGTGGGCGCCTGGTTCGGATTGAGTAATAAATATGGAATATCCTTCAGGTTAACCTTTATCCGCTGTTTAACATCAAAAACATATCCCTCAACGCGCGGAAAAGTTATTTCAAAATTTTCCCGTTCTTTCAAGGCACGAATTAGGGTAGAAACTTTGGAAGGCTCCGTGCGGCTGACCGGTTTTTTCTTTACTGGTATTACCTCAAATGGCACACCATAGACATCGACATACTCCGGTTCTGTAAAATCATCATAATTCAACCGGCGCAAACCACGTCCAACCACCTGTTCGCACAAAAGTTGTGAGGTAAATGCCCGCAAGCCGAGAATCTGGGTTACATTCTGGGCATCCCAGCCTTCGTTGAGCATCCCGACCGCAACCACACAACGGATATTTTTCCCCGGTGGCTCCCCTTCGCCTTCCCACTCGGTTTTGCCTACGGTATCAACCATCTTGCGTAACCGCTCTGCCACTTCTGCTCTGGTTTCCCCCTCCTTAACGGTTTCAGCCTGGGCTAAAAGTTTGGTATCAATCCGGAAGGTAATCTTACTATCTTTTAAATCATCTTGAAGTTCACTTAATATATTCCCGCTGGCGATGTGCTCGTGCACCAGTTTGGCTAAATCGGTGTTATCACAAACCGCAATCATCACTGGCGGCACCGGCTGATTTGTCTTCTGCCAGGCATCAAATATCCTTTTCCATTCTGATGCCAGCGTCGCCAGTGCATCTTCGGCTTCACGCAGAACCGATTCTGGTTTGGCACGGCGCCGGGTGGTTGCCCGTTCCGAGTAGGGGAGACGCTCGTTAATCCATTCCCAGAGCCGGAAATAACGGGGAATCAGTGCGCCCGTATTATCATCAACCGGCACCCGTGGAATTTTGACAATTCCGCATTCAATCGCATCCACCAAGCCAAAGTCAGATACAACCCAGGGAAAAGGTTCGCCTTCCGGATAACCGCTACCCCGGATATAGAACGGTGTGGCAGAAAAGTCGGCGCAGAAATTAATTCCTCTAACCCGCTGAATCCGATCCAGCCCATTAACCCAGACTGTCGCCTCTTCCCGTTCCGCAATCTCTTCCGGGGTAAGCCCTTTCTTGTCCTCCTCTGCTAAGGGTGACGGACGATGGGCGTGATGTGCTTCGTCATTGATTACCAGTATATTCTGCTTCTCGCCGAGTTCTTTTAAGACCCGGCGGCAGAACGCAGTGTCAGACTCCTCACCCCGCTTGACCACCGACCTTGAACGGCTGTCATCAACGGGCAGAAGGGTGTGCCAGTTGGCAATAAGGAATCTACCCTGTGAAAGTTGGGGCAAAAGTCCGGTGGGCAGTAAATCAAACCGCAGGTAATAGTTTTTGGGATGCTCGGGCTTGAGCACCTGTAACCTTTCCCTGATGGTGAGATTCGGACAGAGAATAAGCACCGCATCAGAGAATCGCCGGTCCTGCGGATTGACAAGTTTATTCAGCACCTGCCAGGCGATGACCATTCCCATTACTACGGTCTTACCTGAGCCGGTTGCCATCTTACAGGCATAACGGAGCAGTTCATTATCCTTCGGGATGTCAATACCATGACGGTCGGCAGGCGGGCTCTCAATCAGCCAGATGAGCGTTTCAATCGCCTCCAACTGGCAGAAAAACAGTTTTCGCTCCCGCTCCGGATTGTGCCAGTGATTCAGCAGTTGCCGGGTGATATTGGTGATGCCCGGATAACCCCGTTCCCGCCACGCCCGAACTCTCTCGCGGATGACATTGACCACACCCAGTTCAACAAACTCCTCTTCAAAGAGGGCTACCTGCTCGCCTCTGGTGCGGGGTCGGAGATAATAACCGGCACGCCGTCGTTCCTCCTTCAAAACTGGCTGACCTTCCTCATAAGCCCAGTGTGTTTTTGGCTCCTCAAACGGGCTGTTAATAATCGGATTATCAACGAGCATAGAAACTCTAACTCTTACGCGGATTATAATCTCTGCGGTCAATACAGCTATCGTAGATTTTACGCGTAATTTTAATCCAATCAGTTTTATTTATTCCTCTGGTGTTTTTGTATGTCGGGCTCACAGGAAACGCACTGGCTATTTTAATCCAGCGGTCCTGTTGTCGTGCAATAACACGAATTTCCTCGGCAACTTCAGATAAATTTTGATCCTGACTAAATAAAACAAAAACATCAGCCTTATTTTCTCGTGCCAGCCGGACTACATCAAGCGCGATCCTAACATCTATTCCTTTTTCTTGTCCAACCAAAACTGTGTGCCGCGAACCATTTGGCAGAACTATCGTTTGATTCCGATAACGCAGGGGACGAGAATATATATGTATTCCCATTTTCCCCATTACACTTAATTTTCGCGTCCAGAAGGAATGCCACTTTTGGTCATCATTGGGGTCAGGAATGCCCGTATAAAATCTGGTTTCTTCCAATTGCCAGCCATTATCACCGCACACGCATTCTGCTAGCGCTAACACATCATAATTTGGATATGTGTAACCGAACGCCTCCTTTACCGCATAAAACAGATTCTGCCCATCAATGAAAACTATTGCTCTTTTAACAGTTGGCTCAGAAACCATGCCTTTGCGGTTATATTATATTAAAAAGCATAACCCCGAATGAGGCCTTGCGGCATGTCATTCGGGGGGCAGATAATATACTCATAATAATTATGCTGATTTCTTGCCTTTTGTCAAGAAATTTTTTAACTCCAGCACCCGTACCACCTCGTTACCACGGAAGTCAATCACCTTGACCGCAATTCGGTTGAATTCACCCGGCTTAAACGGAAATGACCTCGTGCCCCGCATCTGCTCAAATATCGCTGGCTCAATCTGCGCCCGCAGTGCCCGCTGTAACTTATCCCAGGCATCCGGGTCGCCCGGGAAAAACGCCTGACAGATATGAAATGTCATTCCATCGTAATCGGTATCAAGAAACCAGGCAGCAACGTTATCCCCGCGTTCAGAATGGACCTCACCTTTAATCGGGTCATAGATATCCACACCTTTAAGTTCGGCAATGAATGTGCCGTCTGCCTTCGGTTCTATTGCTACATCCGGCTCGCCAAAAACTGTAAATATCTGGCTTGCCCGATTGGTCTTGAGCAAATCACCGGACAGCACATCAGGAGCGATATTGACACACTGAATTGTTAAACCCTTAATCCTCTCCTGTGCCTTGCTGGCAAATGAGTGAACATCGGGTGCAAAACTGCTCCCGGCAACCAGCAGAATGTCAAATTTATTTAACATTGCCGGCTCAATTGCTTCGCGCACCTGATAAGCGGTAACCGGTCCGAACTCCGGACCAAAACTTATCGCCACCCGTTTCGGTGTTTCTTCAATCTGTGCCTCGGCTTCAGCATGAATAAACCCCAGTGCCGACCGTCTGATGTCTTTTAATTCCAGCCGTTTACCCCCGGGAAAGATTACGCCTCCCTGCAGTTTCAAAAGGTTAATCATTCTCAAAATATAATCACTTGCCCGATTGTCAATCCTGCCCTGTTCTGCCTCGTATTGGGGAATCGGTGTTGCTTCCGGTATGGATATTGCCGGCGGTGGAAGTGCCTCAACTGTGAAAGGTCCGCTTACCCGCACAACGCCGCGCTTAGTGAACGGTCTGTCATAGAGAGTTTCCTGTGGTGCATTGCGCTGAATGCTACGGTCAATCTCCTGGCGCTTTGCCCTTTTCAGGTTCCAGAATCGCTGATGTGCCTCCTGTGCCTTTTTGTTCCAGTTCTTATTTATCTCTCTGGGCACCTCCCACTCCTGCCAGTTTTCTCCAACTGCCCGGTTCAAATCGGCAAGCGCCTTATCAATTTCCGGCTGATATTTGCCCGCAATGACATCAATTTCGGTATTCTTGGCAATACTCTCCAGCGTGATATGGGGAACCGTTTCATACTTGAAACCACCTGCAGGACCTCGCTCCGGGTCAAGCAACTCATAATAGTCAAACTTTGCGGTCATCAGTCTTTGCCGGGCAATTGCCAGTGCCACCCTGGAAGTATCACAGGTTATCCACCTTCTGCCCCATTTCTCCGCACAATAGGCGGTTGTGCCCGAACCCCCTGTCGGGTCAAAAACCAAATCACCCGGGTCAGTGGTCATCAGAATACAGCGCTCAACGACCTTGGTTACAGTCTGAACAGCATATAGCATCTCACTACTGATACTTCCTACATCTATCCAATTATTAGTCATCCTGAATAGTGGAAAATCGTCCAGATAGCGCACAAAGTTGAGTGAATTCCCTGTTACTTCTATTCTACCGGCATGCGTTAATCTGTTAAGGCCATCCACCGTAGTTGACCAGTGTCTATTAACCTGAGGTCTATATTTCTTTCCTTTGAACTCCCATTCAAAAGCAGTGCTTGGACTATACCCTTGGGATGTTAACGCGCTTTGCCTAAACCTCTTTGCTCCAGCAGACGGTAGTTCCATATCCTGATTATATCTGCATCTTTTGCCATCCGGTAATTCTATATACCGATATGCCTCAACCCCTGAACCCAGTTCTTTGTCCCAATAAAGCATTCGAAACTTTGCCTGACTCTTTACTTTTGCATACCAAAGGAGATAATCACTTATTGAGGGTGTCATAGCGGTTGTTTGACCACTCGTCTTGACGAATGTTATCACCGCCACAAAATTCTCTCTGCCGAATACCTCATCCATCAAACACCTAACCAGATGCAGGTTTTCGTCGTTAATCTGGACAATGATTGAGCCGGAAGGGTGAAGCAGTTCCCGTGCGAGAAGCAAACGGTCACGCAGATAGGTTAAATAGGAGTGGATTCCCAGTGTCCAGGTGTCACGATAGGCTTTAATCTGTTCCGGTTCGTGGGTTAAATCTTCGTCCCGGTCTTTTACATCCCGGCGGTCAATTCTGG